>QRFC01000071.1_pt1 | contig 101198 bp, 124 predicted proteins | sample 1861061 | NCBI WGS metagenome assembly QRFC01 (sample SAMN09711282, study PRJNA482702) | Human gut metagenome, whole genome shotgun sequencing project.
CGAGCAGCCGGTGGAGATGACCCGCATCGCGTCCGACCGGGGCAACAGGCTGGGTGAGAAGTCCACCACGGTGAACGCTCCGAACACGGATGGCTGGCTGGGCTCGTGGGACACGTTCCAGGGTTCGGTCGTGGTTCCCGCCGGTCAGAACGTCAGCAGGTTCACGTTCAAGGCGTTGGGCTCCATCGACGGCATCTCCGGCAATCTGATCGACGACGTGCAGTTCAAGCTCGCCTACAAGCTCTCCTATGACAAGAACGCGCAGGATGCCACCGGTTCCATCCCGTCCGGCGCGGCCGCTAACACCACTCGGCCCGCGAAATCGGAGACCGACGGCAAGGTGTCGGACCTCGTGCAGCGCACCACCACGCATGAGGACGGCAGCGTGACCGTGAGGACCATCGACACGAGCACGGACGTGGTGTCCGGATGCCAGGTCTACTATCCGGCCGGCCAGAAGATCACGTTGGCGACCATGGCGAAGGACGACGACTGCTGGGATTCCAGCATGCTGACCCGTCCGGGCCACACCCAACTGGGTTGGAACCAGGACCGGAACGCGACCCAGGCGCAGGCCCAGGTCACGATGGTCGAGGGCGGCATGACCGTGTACGCGGTGTGGGTCGGCAACCCGGTCCTCACCTACGACACGAACAAGCCGAACACGTGGACCGGTCAGATGCCATCCACGCCGGCGTCCGTATCCGTGCCCTACAATGCGCCCGCCGCGGACGGCTCCGGCTGGCGGGCGGGCGACACGACGAAGATCCGCGGCTACAGATTCCTCGGCTGGTACACGGGACCGCAGGACAATGCGGGCCTGTACGACTGGAACACCCCGCTAACCGGCAGCGTGACCGTGTACGCGCACTGGCAGCGATTGCAGGCCAACGTGATCTACAACGCGAACGGCGGCACCGGTTCGCATCCGAACACGACCGGCTGGCAGTATTCGGATGTGACCATTCCCGGTGACACGTCCAAGTCGTTCAAACGCACGGGATACCGGTTCGCCGGCTGGAACACCGCCAAGGACGGCAAGGGCACGGCCTACGTGGACGGCTCCAAGGTGCCGCTGCAGGACAGGGGCGTCACCCTGTACGCGCAGTGGAAGCCGCTGTTCGACGTCCTGCCGTCGGCCGGCGGCGACTACGGGCCGTCGGTGCCGTGGCTCGTGTGCGGAGGATTGGCGCTGGTGGCCCTCGCGGGCGGCGTGGCGTCGACGCTGCTGAGGCTGCGGAGGGCTCGCGGCGCGCATAGCCGCTGACCCGGAACGGAAAACGGCCGGACATGGACCGACATGGCCCGTGTCCGGCCGTTTTCCGTTCCCGCATGTAGGGGAGGATCGCATGGATTGGGACGGCATCATCGGCGACGGGAGCCGGTACGCGGCGTTGGAGCGGCGCGAACACGGCGGGCGCCTGCTGTCCGCCGCGTTCGCCGCGCTCTCCCTGCTGGCCGTGGTCGCCATGCTGGCCGCGGCCGCCGGGCCGTGGCTCGCGCTCGACCTGCGCGGCAACGTCCAGTCGGCGGCGGGCCGGACGGTGGCGGCGCGGGCCGCCGACCTGCCCGCCGGACGACGCCGCGCCATGCTGGCGGCCGCCGACGCGTACAACCGCCGCCTCGCCGCCTCCGGGCGTGTCTCGTTCGGCTCGGTCGACGGGGACGACGGCACGGCCTCCGACGGGGAGTATGGGAGCCTGCTGGATGTGGACGGCACGGGCCTCATGGGCCGTGTGACCGTCCCGTCCATCGGCGTGTCCCTGCCGGTGGGGCATGGCACGGGCGCGGCGCTGGAGGACGGCGCCGGCCATCTGCACGGCACGTCGCTGCCCGTGGGCGGCGGGGGCACGCATACGGTGCTGGTCGCCCACTCGAACGTCCCGCAGGGGCCGATGTTCACCAGGCTCGACGAGCTGCGCCGCGGCGACCGGTTCCGCATCGAGACGCTGGAGCGCGTGCTCGAATACAAGGTGGAGTCGGTGGCCCGCGTGCCCGCCTCCACGCCGGATGGCGGCTACGCCCGGCTGCTGGCTGTCCACGGGACGCGCGACGAGGCCACGCTGATGACCTGCACGGGCAACGGCAACTCCCAACGTCTGCTCGTCACCGGCGTCCGCGTGGTCGCGCCCTCGTCGGCCAAGGCCGCGGCCACGGAATCCGCGGCGGAGGGCCGGCCGGCCGGGGCGCTGGCCTCGCTGGCGACGCTCGCCGTGGGGCTCCCAGCCGCCGCCGCGTCCGACGTCATGGCCGACGCGCCCGCGACTCGCCATGGGGTGATCCCAAGGCGGGGAAGGGGTAGGCTGGAAGCCGCCGGGACGCATGGCCCCCATCGACAAGGCCGGCGCCACAAGGCCCGGCACAAAAGAAGACCTTTGGAATAAAGGGAAAGGTAGGCCGTTATGAACGGAAATCTGAAGAAGGCCGCGACCGTCGGAGTCGCGGGATTGGTGGCCGCCGCGTCGATGGCGGCGCCGGCGCTGGCCGACGAGACGGCGGTGACGCCGGACGAGCAGGCGAAGCAGGCCGTGGACGAGGCCCAGCAGGCCGTCGCCCAGACCGGTGTGGAGCAGGCCCGGCAGGCCGTCACGGACGCGCAGGCCGGACTGACGAATGCACAGGCCGGACAACAGCAGGCGCAGGCCGGCGTCGACCAGGCTCAGACCGGCGTCGACCAGGCCCGGCAGAATGTGACGGACGCGCAGGCGGGCGTGGACCGGGCGTACGCCTCCGACCCGGCCACGAACCAGGCGCAGTCCGCCTACGACAAGGCCGGCGACGCGCTGTCCGATGCTCAGGCGGCGTTGAAGGACGCGCAGTCGCAGGCCGACCAGGCCGCCAAGGACGTCCAGAACGCCCAGCAGGGACAGTCGGCCGCCAAGGCGGACGCCGACCAGGCCGCGGCGGACAAGACGGCCGCGGATAAGGCGGCCGCCGACGCGCAGGCCAGGGCCGATTCGCACGACATGGACAAGCTTGAAGCCGACGCCTCCGCCAAGGCGGACGCCGCGGACAAGGCGGCCGCGGCCGCGGCCGACAAGGACTCCGCCGCGTCGAAGGCCGAACGGGCCGCCGCGGATGCGAAGGCGAAATTGGACGAGGCTAAGTCGCTGGCCGGCGACGCGTCCGACCCGGCGAAGGTGAAGGCCGCGCAGGACGCCGCCAAGGCCGCCGACAAGGCGCTGGCCGACGCGAAGACCGCCGCCGCGGACGCGAAGAGCGCCAAGGCGGACGCGGCCGCCAAGGCGAAGACGGCGAAGGCGGACGCGAAGGACGCTCAGGCCGCGCTCGACAAGGCGCAGGACAGGCTCGACAAGGCCACGGCCGCCAAGGAGAAGGCCGACGGCGAGTACGACAGGCTTCTGAACGACGACGCCACCGCCCGTCTGGACAAGGCCACGGCCGCCAAGGCCAAGGCCGACAAGGCCGCCTCGGACGCGCAGGCCGCCTACGACAAGGCGCAGGCCGACAAGACGGCCGCCGACCAGGCGAAGGCGGACGCCCAGAAGGCGCTGGCCGCCGCGAAGGCCGAGGCCGCGCAGGCCGAGCAGGCCGCCAAGGAGGCCGACGAGCTGTACGCGCAGGGCGCGGCCGGCTATTTCAAGAGCAAGGACGCGAAGGCCGCGTACGCGGTGCTCACCGACGCGAACGTCAACGACTACCTGTCCAGCATCGATCTGGGCGCCGAGGGCGACGCGACCAGCCTCGACAACTTCCTCGCCGCGCTGGACCTCGTCGCCGAGTGCAACCAGCTGCGCGCCAAGGAAGGCATGCCGCCATTGGTCGTGTCCGACGCGATGATGGCGATGGGCATGGCGCAGGCCGACGCGGCCTGCGGCGCCTACTACCACAACCAGCAGTTCGTGTCGAACACCAACGGCGAGAACCTCGCGTGGAACCCGCAGGGCTACGACCCGTACGACCAGTGGTACACGGAGGAGAAGGCCCTGTACGACTCGGGCGTGCGCGACTACAACAAGGTCGGCCACTACCTCAATCTGATCAGCGGCGACTTCACCTCCACCGGCGTCGGCGTCACCCAGAGGGATCCGAACTACGGCAACGCCTACTCGCAGGAGTTCCGCCTTGACCAAGGCGAGAACGGCACGGTGGCGAAATTCGACCCGGCCACAGGCACCTACTCCTATCTCGAGGATACCCCGACCCAGTCCGTCGAGGACTACAAGGCCGGCGTCCAGGCGTACATCAACGGCCTGAACGCCAAGCGCGACGCCTACAGGACCGCGCAGGACAAGGTCGCCGCCGCGCAGGCCGCGCTCGACAAGGCCAACGAGGCCGCCGCCAAGGCCGACAAGGCCGCGGCCGCCGCCACGGACGCGAAGACCGCCGCCGACAAGGCCAAGACGGACGCCGACGCCGAATACACGGCCGCCAAGACCGCCGCCGACGACAAGGCCGCCGCCCTGGAGCAGGCCAAGGCCGCCAAGGACAAGGCCAACGCCGACCATACGGCCGCCCAGTCCGCCTACGACGCGGCCAAGTCGGACGCGGCCGCCAAGGCCGCCGCCGCCGACGAGGCGGACAAGACCCTCGCCGTGGCGTCGGCCGCGCTCGACAAGGCGAACGCCGACGTCGAGACGGCCGAGGCCGCGAAGACCGCCGCCGACGGGCATGTCGCCGACCTTGAGGCCGCGCAGGCCACGCTCGCCCAGGCCCAGTCCGCCTACGACGCGGCCAAGTCGGACGCCGACGCCAAGCGCGCCGCCGCCGACGAGGCCGCCCAGACCGCCGAGGCCGCGAAGGCCGCCGCCGACACGGCCGAGGCCGCGCTGAAGACGGCCGAGAAGGACATTGCCGACGCGAAGGCCGCCAAGGCGGACGCGGACGCGAAGACGAACGCCCTGAAGGCCGCCAACGACAGGCTCGCCAAGGCCGACGCGAAGCTGGCGGACGCCAAGGATGCCCTTGATAAGAGGACCGCCGTCGTCAAGACGGCCGAGCTGGATGTCGCCGCCCGCACCGCCGACGTCGCGCGGGCCAAGGTCGCGCTCGACAAGGCCAAGGCCGACGCCAAGGACACCGCCGCCGTCAAGGCGGCCGAGGCGAAGCTGGCCGACGCGAAGACCGCGTTGAAGGCGGCCGAGGCCACGCTGGCGGACGCGAAGACCAGGCTGACCGACGCCACCGCCGCCGTCAAGGCCGCGACCGCGCGCCTCGACCAGGCCCGCAAAGCCCTCGCCGACGCGCTGGCCGGCCGGAACACGGGCTCCACCACCACCGACGCGACCGGCTCCACGACCACCACGGTCTCAACCCCGGCCAGCGCCGACGTGGCGAACAAGGCCGCCGTCAAGACGAACAAGACGGCCCAGCTGGGCTCCACGGGCGTGGACACCGCCGAGGTCATGGTGTTCGCCATGGGCCTCGCCGCCGCCGCGGGCGCGACCATGACGTTGCGCCGCCGTGGACAGGGGCGCTACGACGTCATGGCACGCCACGCGCGCTGACATCCCAGTTCCGATCCCCGAAAAGGACCCCGTGGCGACCATCGCCGCGGGGTCCTTCCCTTTGCCCGCATAGAGGAATGCCGTTAAAGGTTCCACGGAAACCGTTCCGCGGGACCTCCCGTGAAGAGAAAGGCATCAAACCATCATGGGCAAGGGATTCCATTTCGACGCCAAGCGCCTCGCCGCCGCATGCGCGGCCGCCGCGACCCTCATGGGCTGCGGCTTCGCCACCACCGCGATGGCCGCGCCGGCCACCGTCAACGACGCCACGACCAACACGGCCATCACGCTGAACGCGGCCGAGGGCAACACGTTGGACGACCATACGTTCACCTTCTACCGCCTCGGCTCGTACGGCGACATCATCGCCAACGGCGACAAGGACGTGTCCTCGCTGACCGTGCTGAAGATAGACGATGCCACCGACCAGTGGATCGCCGCGGCCAACAAGACCGCCGGCGTCACCGACTACCAGGGCTACGATGCCGCGGGCGACTTGGCCCACGTCGCCAACACCAAGGATCCGAAGAACGACCTGACCGACAATAATCACAACAACGCGGCCAACGCCGACCCGGCCGACTCCGGCAACGGCGTGCAGAAGACCCTCCGCAAGGCCGCCAAGGCCCTGGCCGGCAGCGTGCCGGCCGCGGTCAAACCCGCCGCCACCGTCACCGGCCATGGCGCCACGCAGACCACCACGCCACTGGCGAACGGCCTGTACTTGGTCGTCGACTCCAACGGCAGCCCGATGATCGTCGGCACCCCGATCCAGGGTGCCAAGACCCTGAACGGCGTCACCCTCGGCACGCTGACCATCAAGGCCAAGACCGTGAACGTCGACAAGAAGGCCGCGCAGGACCGTGAGAACAAGACCACCTGGGTCGACGCCAAGGACACCGAAACCCCGGCCTCCTGGCGCGTCGGCGACACCGTGGACTTCCGGTTCGAGACCACCCTGCCGAACAAGCAGAACGCCTACAGCCACAAGGTCGTCGACGTCATGCACGGCATGACCCTGTCCGGCAGCCCGGCCGTCACCCTCAAGACCGGCGGCGCCGACATCACCAAGGCCGCCGGCGTGACCGTCACCCCGGGCGCGAACGGCAACGGCTTCACCGTCGAGTTCTCCCAGGACGCGCTGAAGGCGTACTCCGCCAAGCGCGTCGTCGTCACCTACAAGGCGCTCATCACCAGCGCCAAGCGCGGCGACCAGGCGTCCAACACCGCGACCGCCAGCACCCGATTCTACGACGGCGGCGAGGTCAACCCGAACAACCCGCCGACCACCGTGGACAAGACCATCGTGGCCGCCTACGACCTGAACCTCGTCAAGACCAACTGGGACGGCACCCGCAAGCTCGCCGGCGCCGGCTTCCGCATCAGGAACGTCGACACGGGCAAGTGGATGACGCTGAACGCCCAAAACGGCCAATGGAAGGATGACCCGTCCGGCAGCGGCACCGAGCTCAAGACCGGCGCCGACGGCAAGGTGAACTTCGCCGGACTTGGCGCGGGCAAGTACCGCATCGAGGAGACCACCGTGCCGGCCGGCATGGTGACCTTCCCGACCGCGCTCGTCAAGGTCGACTTCACCGTCGCCGACAACGGCACCATCACCGTCACCAAGGACGACAACAACCTGAAGACCGGCTTCGACGGCGACAAGGACAAGGGCTACACCCTGACCGCGAAGAACGTCGACTCGCTGACCCAGCTGCCGCAGACCGGCGGCGCGTTCGGCATGGCCGCGCTGGCGGTTGTCGCGGTGGTCGGCCTCGGCGGCGTGATGCTCATCACCATCAAGTCCCGCCGCGACGCGGACGCCTCCGACGGGATCGCCGCCTGACGCATGACGCGAACCGGCGGAACCCGCGGCCCCATCCCATCCCGCTTCGGCCGGACGGGACGGGGCCGTCCCTTTTTCCCGCAAAGGAGGACCATCGTGGACGACTTCGACCGGCTCGTACGCGAGGCCGCCGCCGCGGCCCCGCACCCCCGGCGGCGGAGCGTGGCGCGCGGCCTCGCGCTGCTCGCGTCACTCGCCTGCCTGTGGCTGCCCGTCGGCACGGGCCTGGCGCGCGTCGCCGCCGACGCGACCGTGGTCCGGGCGGCCGAGGCGTCCACGGACATGCCGGATGCGGACGCGGCCCGGCTGATCGCCAACGCGCGCGCCTACAACGCGAGGCTGGCCGCCACGCAGGTCCCCTCGTCCATCGGCGAGACCGTGGAGGGTGATGCGGTCGAATCCTCGTACGCGTCCGACACCGGCTACCAACGGCAGTTGGACGGCGGCGACGGTGTCATGGCGACCGTGCGCGTGCCTAGAATCGGCATCGTCCTGCCCGTCTACCACGGCACCTCCTCCGGCGTGCTCGACATCGGTGCCGGCCACGTGCACGGCACGTCGCTGCCGGTCGGGGGGAGGGGCACGCGGACGGTCCTGTCCGCCCACTCGAACGTCCTGACCCCGACCTTGTTCACCCGTCTGGACGAGCTCAAAGCCGGGGATGTGTTCTCCATCGACACGCACGGGCTCGTCCTGCGCTACCGTGTCATATCCATCCGGTCGGTCGACCCGTCCGACACGTCGGCCCTGGCCATCGAGCCGGGACGCGACTTGGCGACCTTGGCGACCTGCACGGGCACGGGCAACAGCCGCCGCCTGCTCGTCACGGGGGAGCGGTACACGCCGCACGGGCATGCCTCGGCCGGCGTGGACTGGGGCGGGGCCGTCCGCACCGCCGGATCGGTGGCGGCCGCCGGATGCCTCGTCGGCCTGCCCGCCTGCCGCCTGACCCAGCGGCGCCGCCTCATCGTCCGGCATTCCACGGCGGTGAGACACCCGTTTCTTTAGGAAGGCGGAAGGCTCCCCGTCTTTCCGCGACGCATAGCCGCCGGACGGAGGGCATCCGTCGCTGCCGGCCGGCCGCCATCGGCGCCGCCGCGAGATCGACCGGCCAGGTCGGGAGCCGACCCATGGGCTCCGGTCGAGAATCCGTCATGCGGGCGGACGAGTCCCACGGAGGATCTGGACCCTCCGGCCCCCGGAGCCGAATCGATCGGCGCCGGGGCCTTTTCCGTGTTTCCGGGACGCATGGGCGAGGCATGACTACGATGGTGGATATGGCAATGGACGTATCGAAACGCAGAAGGAAACCGAAGGGAACGCCGCAGGGCGGAAGATTCGACAGGGAGATGGACATGGCAGACGACCTCGATCTGGTCCAAGAGAACGAAACCGGCGGGGCGAACCCGCTACGCACCGTAAAGGGTTTGGCGCGCCTGCTGTACCGCATGGGACGCACGTTCGACAATCTGAACACCTCGCAATTGAACACCGAGGAGTTCCTGCGCACCGGCAACACCGCCGTGCTCACCTCCAAGCCGGACCGTGATCTGCTGGTCGATTTGAGGAACGCGTCCGCGTTCGTGCTCGACACGACGCCGGACACCGTTCTGGATTCGGAATGGGTGCGCGCCATCAACGCGAGGCTGACCCTGACCGCCGCCATGAAGCCGGGCGTGCTTCGTGTGGACGGCGAACCCGTATGGGTGGACACGATGTCCGGCCGTTATAGTCCGGGCACACCCGACCCGACGGAGTTAGAGGACATCATGGAGCAGGCGGAGTCATCGGAATCGAACGTGTTCGCCGCAAGCCGCCTGTTCGCCCGTCTTGCCCGCATGCAACCGTTCGGCGACGGCAACAAGCGGACCGCCATGCTCGCGGCGAACGGGCTGCTCATCAAGCGCGACAGCCCGTACATGCTCGCCGTGCCCGTCGAGGGGCATGACCGCGACGTGTTCGTCAGGGGATTGGGCCGCTGGTACGTGCTCGGCGACGACGAGGTCGTCGGCTGGCTCGCCGAATGGAACCTCACCAACCCAGACTGAACCGGAACCGCCGACGGGAGGAAAAGCCCCCGGCACCAATCGATTTGGTACCGGGGGCTTTTCCTCTTTCCGGGACGCATGGGCGGATTGTCCACGGAAGGTCCGCGGACATAAGGAGTCTTTGCAATGTTTATCGGCCGCGTTTTCATCCATCCGACGTCCGGTATGTCCGGAGCCACCGCCTCGTCGCCGGTATGCGCCGTGCTGGGGATGCTGTTCTTCGCCGCATTCATCACGCTCGTCGTCATCGCCATCGTGGCCTGCGTCATGGCGGCGTTCGACCGCGACGTGGACCGTCTGCTCCACGCCGCCATTGTCGTGGCCATCATGGCCTTCCTGCTGGCCGTCACATGGGGCCTGGTGGGCTAATCGCCGTATCCGGACCTACCAGATGGCGTTCACCTCGTCGGCGATTCTTCGCATATACCCGTCGACCGACCCGCACTCGTGCAGGTCGACCCAATCGTCCAAGCCGCGAGCTCCGTTTTTGTCATACGGCTGGATCAGGGCAGTGTCCCCGTCGAACCAGATTTCCGCGTGCCCGCCATCCCGGGTGGGTACGCTGACGGTGTCGTCGTCCACGCGGCTGGCTTCGGGCAGTACGTCGAGGATGCGGCGTCCGGTGCAGTCGTGGGCGAATCGTTGGAGCACGCTCTCGTCGTGCCACAGCCCCCTGTACGCCGCGGAGCGCGGATCCTCGCCTTCCTCGAGCCGAGTCTCCAACAGCGGGATTCGCGGGGTATTGCCTGAGTACAGGCGTAACACGCCGTCCTCCACCGTGGCGGCCTCACCGTACTCGCGGTCGCTCATCGCCATCGGCCTCACAGGCAGTGCCTTGCGGAACTCCGCCATGTCGTCGGCGTCCGCCCGCACGCCACCCGCGTCACTGCGCATGTACGGATCCACATCAAAGCCGTCCTTCGTGGGCGGCGCGAATCCTCCTCCGAGCCAGTTGCCGGGCATGCAACGCGGGCGGTACATGCCGGGGAATGAGTCCTCGTGCAGATCGTCGTCATCGCCCGCGCTCGCCTTGGGCGCGAACTTGCCCGCGTTGGGCGTACCCTTCGGCTGGTGGTTGTTGCCCTTCGAATCGATCGCCATGATGGCCTCCTTGTTTCGTTCCGGGAAAGGCTATGCGCACCGGGACGCATGTTCGGCATATTGGAACATCGAGGGAAAGGAGCCCGGACATGAGCGACTATGAGGGGCTTGACTACGAGGCGCGTGTGGACGCGGCCATGGACGACGTTCTGGGCCGCGACGGTTGGTGCGGCGTCTGCGGGGGCTGGAGCCCCGCTAATCCGCCGATGTGCGACCTGTGCGGCGTCCGCCTGTGCGACCGGTGCGCGGTGGAGTATCCCGACGGGGCGTTCGAGTGCCCGGAGTGCGCCCGGGAGGACATGGACCGCTACGACCGCATCATGGCGCTCGCCGCCCGCCCGGGCGTGCCCGACGCGCTCGTCGACGAGGCCGGGGAGCTGTACGAGACCAGCGATGGGGAGGTCGCCGGGAATGATTGGCGGCCGCTGCTGGAACAATTGGAGGCGGTGGCATGAGCGGAACGGGCCATCTGGACATCAACCCCGCCGACCGCGCAAGACTGCTCGCCTCGGCGACGGCCTACGCGGCCGGACGGCGCACCTACGTCGTCGGAGCCGTGTCCGACGTCGTCGCCGCGAACGCCGGGCGTCTGGACGCGGCCGTGCGGGAGACGCTGGCCGACGCCATACGGCCCGCCGCGGACGCGGGAGACTCCATCGACGCGCCCGCCTGGACCCGCGCGCTGGCCGCGCTGGAGACGGCCGCGCCCGATGACCTGGATGGGCTCGACGGAAACGCAGTCGACCTGCGCATCCTACTGCACTGCGCATTCCGGCACGACATGGGCGGCGGCGCCGGCCTGTGGACGCGACTGCTCGAAGACCCAACGGTGCTTGACGGGCAATGGCGCGCCATCGCCGCGCGTGACCTGTACGAGGCCGGATACGCGCCCCAAGACGCACCCGAGCCGCCCATCCAGCACCTGGAGCCATTGGGGGACGCCGACGACCCCGCGTGGGGTGAAGTCTACCTGAAGCTGGTCGGAGGCGCGGAATGACCGAAGAAATTCATGCCCCGCGCTTCAGCGCTGGGGTCCATGGTCGGGATGCATAGGAGCCAAGTAGAAGGAGGTGGTCCGCGATGAGCGCGTATGAGGCCGTTAGAATTCGGCTCGACCCAACCCCACGGCAGACACGGCTGTTGGAGTCCCATGCGGGTGGTGCGCGTTTCGCGTACAATCTGATGCTCGCGCACGTCCAGCGCCAAATCTCCTTGGGTGAGAAACCGGACTGGACGTTGTACGCGATGCGCCGCTGGTGGAACGAGTGGAAGGACGAAATCGCCCCGTGGTGGCGAGAGAACAGCAAGGAGGCGTACAGCAGCGCGTTTGAATGGCTGTCCCAAGCGTTGAGGAACTGGTCGGACAGCAGGAAGGGCAGGCGCGCGGGCCGTAGGGTGGGCTGGCCGAAATACAAGTCGAAACGCTCCAGTGTCCCGCGTTTCGCATACACGACCGGCAGCTTCGGCCTTATCGAAGACGACCCGAAGGCGTTGAAACTGCCACGCATCGGACGCGTACACTGCATGGAGAACGCCACCGAACGCGTCCACGGTAGACGAATCGTGCGCATGACCGTCAGTCGCCATGCGGGCTTCTGGTATGCGGCCCTCACCATCGAACGTCCCACCGAAAGCGTTCCAGCGAAAAACAGAAAACGGAAGAACCGTAATCGTCAGGTCGGCGTGGATTTGGGTATCAAGACCCTCGCCACCCTATCGGATGGCACCACGTTCCCCAATCCACGCAACTACGTCCGCACGCAACGGAAACTCCGCCACGCCCAACAGTCGTTAAGCCGCCGCGATAGGGGCATGAACCATGGATGCGGGTCGAAACGGTACAACAGGGCGTTGGAGCGTGTGCGCCGAATCCACGCTCGCATAGCCGCCCAACGAGCCGACAACATCAGCAAGCTCACCACGTGGCTTGCCGACAATTATTCCGACATCAGCATCGAAGACCTCAACGTGCAAGGCATGAGCCATAACAGGAGGCTTGCCAAACACATACTGGACGCGGACTTCCACGAGTTCCGCCGCCAACTGGAATACAAGACCGCACGCACCGGCGCGAGGCTCCATGTCATCGACCGCTGGTATCCAAGCTCGAAGACCTGCTCGAACTGCGGGACGGTGAAAGCCAAGCTGTCCCTGTCCGAACGCGTCTACCATTGCGAGGAGTGCGGACTTGACATGGACCGCGACCTGAACGCGGCCATCAACATCCAAGTCGCCGGGAGTGCCCCGGAGACGTTAAACGCGCGTGGAGGAAGCGTAAGACAGGCCCACCCAAAAGGCGGGACAATGCGGCATCCGGCGAAGCGCGAACCAAGCGGCGGCGAGAGTCGCGTGAGTCTTGGAGCTGGCCTTGGCAACGAGGCCATGCAGATGACTTCGCTTTAGCGACAAGCTAAAACAAAGTCATCTACAACGGGACTTCGCGTACGCCCTGCTCATGCCCGCCGAGATCATGCGGGTCATGTTCGCGTCCGACTTGGACGTACCCGAGATGGCGCGCGGATTCGGTGCGCCCTGGTGCCAGGTCCGGCGGCGCCTCGCCATGCTCGGGCTCGAACCCTATTGCGAATAGGCCGGGACGCATGGTCGGAACCGAAGGGCCGTGAAAGGCGCGGCCGGAAGGAGTCCGGGAAAATGGACGAGCATACACCGATCGATGTCCCGATTCGGTTGGAGGAATGGGACCGCCATGACTGCATTAATGAGGTCGACACCATCGTGGTCGACATACGCCCGATCCTCGACGCCACCGATTATGACCATCTTCCCGCCCCGGATGAATGGGATGCGGACTTCATCGCGGAGGAGGCCCAACGGCTGGGCCTGCTCAGATTGTGGGACGGTCCGTTCACTGTAGAACTGCCCGAATGTGGGGAGTACCCCGCCTACGTTGAATGGCGCGGGACCCACAAGGTCGTCGAAGGTGCCAAGGAGCGGTTCCGCGCCCTGGCGAGGGACGAGATCCTATCCCGCATCGAAAGGACCCAAGCCGAACTTGACCGGCTCGTGACCGAGTACAAGGCGGCATGACCGGGACGCATGGCCGGAACCGAAGGGCCGCGAAAGGCGCGGCCGGAAGGAGTCCAAGACCATGACCATAGACGAGCTTATCGAACAGGTCAACTACCGCGACGACAAGCGTCGCGGCTTGGACGTGAGCGTGATTCCCGTGACTCTCCTCTAAGGGAGGTCGTCACAGGCGCCCCATCCATCATGGGTGGTTGACCGCACCCTGGCCTTGGGTCTGTCCAAGGCTTTGTATCGCCCTATCCCTGATGTTCAGGGCGGCGTTGTGGTCGGCATCGTCGCTATGGCCGCAACGCAGGCAGTCGAACCTCGCGCGGTCACGGTTTCCCTTGTCCACGTAGCCGCACCTGTTGCACCGTTGGCTCGTGTACGCGGGATCGACCATCACGACTTGGATGCCTTTGGCGGCGGCCTTGTAGGCCGCGAACTCCTGCAACTGGGAGAACGGCCACTGGTTGAGCATGTTGCGGCGACGCCTACCGGTCCTGGTGCCCTTGCGCGCCAATCGGCGTATCCGGGTCAGGTCCTCGAAGGCCATGACGCCGATGCCGGGGGTGTCCGCGAGCCTTTTCGCCGCGCGGTGGTCGACATCGCGGATGAACCGCTCTTCCCTTCTGCCTATCGCCTTCAGGCGGCGGTGGGCGCTCCGGGTGCCTTTTTCCTGCAATGTCCTCCTGTCGTATGCGTAGCGGCGTCTGACGCGTTGGACCTGCGGATACCGGTATTCACCTCCCTCCGAGTCCTTGTAGAGGGCGTGCATTCCCAGGTCGACGCCGAGCACCCTGCCTTCGACCGGTTCGGTCTTGGGAATCCTGAACGTGAGCGTCAACCGCGCCGTGGGATTGGTCGGGTCGAGGACGAGCGTCACGGTCTGGAGCCTCCGTTCCGGGTAGCGTTCGTCGAACCACGCGGGAATCGACGGCAACAGGAAGCGTTGGCGTTTCAGTCCGTGCATGGAGCTCAACGTCAGCAGGTTCCCCCGAAGGCCCATGGTGCGCAGGTCGAACCTGACGGTCGGTTTCCTCCTGGATGCCCTGAGCGACCATCTGCGTTTCGGATGGTTCGAGTTCCACGAGCGTATCGCGCCCGCGGCGTCGCGCAGGGCATTGCACACGAACTGGCTCGGCAATTGCGGGAACCTACCCCTTAGGTCCGCGTAGAGCGCCTTGTGCGCCCCTACGGCGTTGACCGTGTGGTTGGCATCGTACCAGGACACCGCCGAGCCCCAGACGCGGTTGTATAGATCGGCGAGCCGGGAGTACATGGCGTGCTGGTCGGGCGAAAGCGCCAACGGCAGAACAAGGGCGCGGGTGGGCGTGTTGTCCGCCATGCCCTCGCGTCGTCTTGCCGTGGCGCTCTTCTTCCTGGCCATATTCCACTCTATGCGTCGCAACGATCGGGACGCATGACTCTGGGAAGGAGGCCATGCGATTCCTCCCCGCCCACGAGGGGCGGGGTACCCTCGCATGGATTACATCATGAAGACAAAGCGGCGGATGGAGGAAGACGGGTGAACGCAAGAACCGAAACACTGGCCGAGGTCATCGACTGGCTCGGAGACGAGGCGGACAGGGAGTGGGAACGCGCCAAAGACGGCCTGAGCGACGGATACGACGGGTTCGACGCCTACACGCGGGCAATCCAGCACTGTCAGGACATGATTGTCGAGGATGAGGCTTCGAGTGGGAAACACACGAAAATCGCCCTGTTGAAGCATTTGGCCGACACGTTCGATGAACGGCTCCACAAGGCCGAACGGGCCAAGGACAGGGGAGCCGGCTACACGTACAACGACGGCCGGTCCGACGCCTTCGGGTGGGCGGCGACCTACTGCCGACTCATGCTCGAACGGGAACGACGGCACGAAGGAAAGGAACGGGACGATGCATGACTTCTCCCAATGGCTCCAGTCGGCGGACACGATGGATGAAAAGGTGTGCGTGTTCCTTGTCTTCGGAGCGCTTTTCTGCGCGATCGCCGCTTTTATAAATGAATCTGTTACTCCTCTTCTGCTCGCGGTCGGATGCCTCTGCCTGTCCGAGGGATTGTCCTCTCCAAATCTTGAATCGGAAATCAAGCAAATCTGGGGATTGCAGGAGGTCTCGTCCGAATGCGACCTGCCCGACCACGACCTGCCGACCAAGAACATGAAATGCTATGTGACCAACGGAAAAGGACATAAGGAATTGGTCGAAATCCGTGTATCGAAGGACGGAACCAAGCTCGGCCTGTACGACACGGACGGCAAGGCGTTGAAACCAGTAGGAAAGGACTAGATGGTGAAGGACTTCTCTGCTTGGGCCAATGCGTGGAACGACTACAGCAGGTCGGATGTCAATTATCTCGTTTTCGTCGTGGGTGGCACGGCGGCTCTCGTCGTCCTTGCTCTTTCCCTCTTATTGGAAAGCAACGGCACCGTTCTGACCTTTTTCTGCGGTTTAGCCGTCATCGTAACCCTAGCTGGCATATGGGTTGTGAACTTCTACCCGATTTGGATGGAGGATTTCCCTGAGCCAGCCGTCTTCACCATTCAGGTCGAGAAGGAGTTCGGCGTGCATGATTTCTCGTGCCCACCCGACGTCATGTCCGTCAAGGACGGTCTGCCCGATGCGGGCGCCTATCAATGCACCATCACGAACGGCAAGGACGAATCGGCCGTAAGAGACGTGAGGCTCATCGTGACGGCGGACAACAAGGTCGGACTCTACGACGCCGACGGAAAGGCATTGAAATGATAGACATGAGCGAATGGGCTGCCAATCACCACGGCCTGTCGGACTGCATATACATGGCGGCATTGTCCACGGTGCTGGTTTTCGCCGTGCTGGGCGTCGTCTGGCGGGCGGGCAGACGCTTGGCGCTTCGCGCGACGCATCGTATCCCACGGGACGCCCAGCCATTGCTGGAGGACACCAAATTCGTCATATGTCTGGCCCTTGTGGGCGGCTTCGGACTGCTCCTGACGTTGAACCCCGGTCTTCTCGTTCTCCCGAAGGACACCACGTTCACCGAACAGGTGGTGCGACAGGCCGGATTGGAGGCGTTGTCGTGCCCGACCATCCCCGACTCCAAGTACATGCCCGGTCAGGGCAGGTACGAGTGCGAATACGTGGACGCGAAAGGAAAGGCCCACGACCTGAGCCTGCTGGTCGCATCCGGCGACAGGGTATGGCTTTACGACCACAACGGCAAGCCGATGAAGGTGACGACGAAATGAACCCGGAAGACAATCCGATGCCGCTCGTCTCCGAATGTAATCCGGTGGATGCGGTCGAATGCCCATGCTGCTTGACCGTGTTCCGCGTGCGCACGCTCATGACCGACGGGAACGGGCAGCTCATGGGCGACGGATACGAGGCCATCCCCATGTTCTGCCCCATGTGTGGCGGACGGCTCGAACAGTTGGAAAGAAAGGAATAGGATAATGGCCGACCCGAAGTACATGAGGAAAATACAGGGCATGTGCCGCTGTCAGGATTGCGGTCTCATGGCCGACAATGCGGACATCGACGTGGAATTGGACTGTGACGAAATCGTGTTTGAGTGGAGCGACGCGGACGACAGCCAGACATGTAACCTACCGCCCTGCTACGGCGGACACAGGCTTCAGACCGATATGACCGCTTACGACCTGTTGCTGGAGCTTGGCGTCATAGACGACCCCTACGCGCGAAACAAGGAGCGAGATTGAGAAGACTATTGGCATTACTGCTGGTTCCGGCCTGCCTGATGTGCGCCGGATGCGACGGGTTCGACGCGGAGGACGGCGACATTCGGTCGGAGGCCGTGGCGGAGGAGAGTGTCGCCAACTGCGCCGACTATGACGGCCGAATGACTATCGGGGAGTGCGAGCTCAAGCTGCACGATGGCCGTCGCGTGACGTGCGCCGTTCTGATCGGCTACCGCAAAGGCGGCCTGTCCTGTGATTGGGCGAACGCCACGAAAACAGCCGAAAAGACGGAGTAGCCCGTACCGGGACGCATGGGTTTGGCGTAACCGAAACCAAGGAGCGAACCATGAGCGACACCATCGAACCGATCGACGCGAGGCAGGCGAGATGCCTGACCGTGAAACGCGCCATCGCCATCTCCTACGGAACGGACGGGCGCTACGAGGAGCTTGTATACGACCGGGAGCCGTGCAGGAGGCGCGCCCAGTACTGCACGGATTACGAGAGGTTCATATTCGACCGGGACTTCCGGTACCGCAACGGGACGAATTATCTGGACGCGCTGCTGGGCAGATTCAACTGGGAGGGCGTGAGGAACGCGGGCTTCGACCCGGACGCCGAACCGAAGGTCTACGCCATCCCCAACGACATGCCGCTGTACCGCTGGGTGCTGAAGGACGGCACCGTCGTCACCACCACCACCGGTTTTCCACAAGGCGACGCGGCCGTGCTTCGCACGCTCGACGGCCGCAACATGTTCGTGCCGCTGGCGAACGTCGATTATATCACCGAGCTGGAGGGCTGACGTGACGCCTTTGGAGGAGTATTTCGAGCGCATCCGGCAGGCGCACGGCATCGAACTCGTCGGAATCATCGAGTTACGAGATGAGACGGATGGCGGAAGGCAATCAGAGGACAAGGAGAATGACCATGACGCCGGATAGCCTGGGCGGCGCGAATGCCCTGGAGGAGCTCGCCGGCTGGATCTCCGACCGCATGGACGAGGCGCAGGCCGAGGCCGCGTACTCGCCAAGGCTGGACCATGACGGCCGCATGTATCTGCAGGGCCGCTTCGACACGCTAAGGCAGACGCTCCGATATGTCAGGGATTTGTTGGACAAGGACAAGGAGAACAACCATGACGCCGAACCAGTTGATTGACGCACTGAAGCGCCTGCCATCTGAAGTGATGGACCGTCCCATCATGGACGACGATGACACCATCGCGCCCGGCTGGTCTCTCGCTCCGGCCGACATCTGCATCGGGACGGGCGAATTCCTTACCAACGGCGACGTCGGCGTCATCCCCGACCCGGACAGGGATCCGGACGAGGACCTGAAGGCCGAGGCCGGGGAGTGGGGGATGCCCTTGCAAAGGGAGCTTCGCGCCACATTGCATTCATACATGGAGGACTGAAAATGCAGGACACCGAGGAGAGCCGCTGGCTATTGCTGGACATGGCCCGCGCCATGGGCGGCTACGGGTATGACGAGATGTGGTGGGCGAACGTATACGAGCCGGACGATTTGGAGTACTCCGCGCCCGACCTGTATGAGGCGTTCGTCCACTCGGCCGATTATGACCCGGACGCCCATTGGGTGCGGCGCAAGGAATATGGTGACGGGTTCGAGTCCGTCACGGAGAAAAGCCTGCTGGCCGACGCCTGGCACATGCGCGACGACATCATCGAGCTGGCCCGGCGCGGGGACGTGCGGGAGAGCCTTCCTGACATGGACTTCGATGCGCGGCTGGCGAGGCTGGAGGCCGGGGCATAGGTACTCCGGATACCAACGGAAGGATACGGAATATGACCTACGATCGCAAAGACCCGAATGAGGTTTTGGTGCACGCGCAGGAGGCGACCTGGGAGGATGGACAACGCCTGGGTGTCAAAGACGGACCGTTCGGGCTGATCAGCTGCCAACCGTTGAAGGCTGGCGTGGCATTGTCGTTCGATACACCCGACGACCAGCACGGCACGGTGCTGCTCACCCGCGAAATGGCGGCCGCCTTCGGGCGTTGGCTGATTCGGCAGGCGGAGGAGTAGCTCAAAATCCGTCAAAGGAACATCCCCACAGCCCATGGAAGCATGGGCTGTGGGGAAGTTCCTTATGCCTTACGCCTGCTCGCGCTCCCAATATTCCACGAACGCGATGTGCGCGGTGGAGATGACATACTTGCGCGGGTTCTCGATGGCCGTCCTATCCCAGCATTCCACTAAACCATAATTCCCATCACAGTAATGCTTCCAAGCATACTCGGACACGTTCTTCACGCCCGTGACGGCGAAGAACGGCTTGGTCAGATCAATGGGGTCGGTGGTGTCGATGAACGTCTCCCTGACGCCGTTGACACCAAGCCCCTTCACGATTCCTTCGATATGGATGCGCGTTACTTCCATTTTCGGCTCCTTTTCCGCTCGCCGGGATTTTCCCGCCGGACAAATCTCCTCATGCGTCCCGGTCTGTGCCGCCATCCGCCCGTCCGGGACGCATGTCCCCGGCACGACGGAAAAGGAGCCGAAAATGAACATCAATCTTCACGACATCACCGGGCAGGAGTCGGGCGTCATCCTCGTCGATACGGGCGCAGGGCGTCAGAATGTGGTCGCCAATTGGGGCGACAGGGACGGCCTACCGTATTTCATGCCGTATTACGCGGCGACGAGTGACCCGTTCCCGTTCCTCTTCATGGACGTCGCCGACATCCACGTCGACAGGCCGCTCGTCCACAAGGGCCGCCTGCGCGACGAGGTCGCCCACGACGGCTTCGACGACTGGAATCCGATGGGCGACGATCTGGACTCGGACGAGCCCTGCGACGTGTATCCGTTGACGAACGGCTGGACGGTCGTCGCGCCGAAGAACTGGAATTGAAGGAGTCGCCAAAATGGAACACGTCACAAGCGACCTGAAACTCATCGACAGGCTCTGGAACGACCCGACCTACGGTCTGGACGGGTTCAGTACGGAAGGCGGCTACATCCAGCCCATCGACCGCGACCAAGCGGTCGATGGGAACGGTCACGCCAACTACGACGGATACGTCCTCAGCCGTGAAATCGAAGACGACGATTCGCCCGTGTCGGAACTGGAAACCTACCAATTCGACGCGGACACCATGGAATCCTACGCAAGGAAGTGGTGAACCATGCTTGACCTCGAACAACTGCTATCCGACCTGCGCGGACTGGAAAACGAACTGGATGGAATGGGCGTCGAAGCCGTATTGGACGAGCGGGATGATGGAATGCCGGAATTCCACTTCGGAGAGTTCGGCGGCGGACTCAGCTGGTGGGTCAACAAGGGGTTCTACCTCACCATCTGGGCCGGAAACCTCAGCGACGTCTATGACACCAATATCTTCCGCGAGTTCCGGCATGAACTGATGCGCCGTCTCGCCGACCAATATGAGGGGAAGGCACAAGACACGCGCGACACGTGGGGTAGGCTCTGCGGCGACGATACGCCCATGCCCGCGAATCTGGCCGAAAAGTCCGATGGATACGAGCGCGTGGCGGAACGGCTTCACGACGCCATCAGGGACGACGGAGTGCCTGTTTTCATCGACAACTTCGCCGACTTCAAACTGCTCCGCCAGCACGACCCACGCGACCTTCTGACCGGCGTCACCGGACAACGCCTGCGTGACATGGGACTTGTGGAGCGCAAATACTGTCCCGGCGACGTGTTCGACGAACTGACCGACAAGGGACGCGCGGCCGTCGAATACACGGCACGAACCATGGGGATAAGCCTGAATTGACCTTTGATGGCAAACGGAAGGAAGGAGCCATGACCACGCTTGGCAAGACCTTGAAAAAACTGCGCATCCTGCGGAAGGAGCTGGCCAGCATCGGCTTCGAGCTCACCATCGGCAAATCCGAATACCTGGACGAGGTGGCCTCCGTCGACACGCCGGGGAACGTATTTCCCTACCGGTTCGTCTCCGTCCTGCCCGACGGGCGCATGTCATGGGAGGACGTGAATTACGACAGGCGGAAGGAATCCTTTGACGTGTTCCGCGAAGAGTTTTTCCAACGTTTGGCCGAGAAATACGAATACAGGGCCGACGACAAGCGGCGCGCATGGCTGGCCCTCTGTGATGACGAGGAGGCGCCACTGCCGGACCCGCCGGCCCGCAAGGTGGCCGGATATGAGCGTATGGCCGCGGCCATACGAGGGCTGGCCAAGGAAACGGAGGAGGAATGATGCCCAACACGGACTGGTGGATACGGCTGGCCCGGACCGGCCCCGCGGGCGCGGCGTGGCTGTATCTCCGGGAACTGTTCGAATCCGACCATACGCACGGATTCGACGACTTCATGGAGGATGACGGCTTCATGCGCCTACGCGCGCCCGGCTATTCCGAAATCCAAGTGACCAGCGGCGGCGAGCGGATGTGGCTCCGATGGAAGGCGTATCTGTTCACATCCGATGGACGCAGGCGCACGGTCGACGGTCCCCGGGATGTGGGGTTGACGCCGGATCGGGCGGCCGAACTGTTCTTCCGTGACATCATGGCGTCAATCGAACAGGGGGAGGATCGATGATTTTCGACGACGAACGACAGATGTTGAGGCTGGAGGTCATCGACACCGGTTTCTTCGACGAGGACATGACCCTCGAGCTGTTCGGGGACGAGAGCGAACCGGACGACGACGGCATCAGGCATGTGCCGGACGTGAAGGCCATCCTGGAGCGCGCGTTCGGCGCGCTGGAGGATCCGGAGACGAACCAGGGCCACGTCCTGCACGCCGTATGGGCGCTGGCGGAACCCGGCGACCCGGCCCATGACGAGGCGGGCTGGCGTGAGACGGGCGGGGACTTCCACCGGACCACACGGACGTTGAACGTGGGCTCCTTCGGCGGGCGCCGTTTCGTCCACAAGGCACCCGATCCGGATTGGGCAGCCTGACGCTTCCGTCCGCGGGGACGCATGGCCTTCAATGAAGGAATCATAGGAAACAGCCCAATCCGATCCGGAAGCATATGCGAGAGGAGAATGAAGTCCTGTCATGACACTGACTGACATCATCGCCATCGGCTGCGCCGCCATCATGGCCGACGCGGACGGCATGGAACAGCCCTGCGGCGGACCCGTCGTGGCGGTGCGCCGCTGGACCGGCTGCAGGGACGGCGACGGCATCGGCGGCGTTTGCGCCAAGCATGCGGTCGAACCGGGAGCGGAGCTTGTGCCGTTGAAGGACATCCCCGACCGGCCCGCATTGCCGCTCCCGCTCACCTACGAGGACATCGAGGACGGGGACCCCTCCGACCAGCCGCGGGTGGGCGATTGCGGCTGGGCCATCCGGGAGGACGCCCACGGCCAGGATGAGACGCCCTTCCATATCGAACGGGACGAAGACACCGGCCTGCCGATGGCATTGCTGGACACCCGGCTGTACGCGAAGCCGGAGGACGACGTGGACGACGGGCAGTATGTGAGCCTGCTCCAGCTGCACCTCGACGGCTACATCCTGAGCAGGACAGGGCGGAGGACGGACGAAGATGAATAGAGCCGACAAAGTCCCGCTTTGGATAAAGCTGGTTTTGGGCTTGGTCCAACTGGTCGCGGCATTGGCTCTCATCGGGCTGCTCCTCGAACCCCAATTGACGGACGGAATCGACCGGTTGGAGACCGCAATCCACGGCCGGCAAATCACCCTGGAAAGCACCCTCACCGACCGACAGGGCAATCCCATTCCCGGCGCGACGATCACGGTCATCCGGGACAATGGCACCCCTTACAGGGATGACAACGGCAATCCCGCCAGAGACGTCACCGACCGGAACGGCGGATTCAAGATCAAGACGACCGTCAAGGGGTCCTACCGGGTGGAGATCGTTCCGCCGCGGCAAAACCAAAAGGAGTGATGAATCATGGTGGACATGGAGACGATGTCGGGACGCATGAGAGCGGACATGAGACACGTATTCCATGAGACCGACCGGCTCTGGCCGGTGGCCGACGCGCACGGCGCGACCGTGCTGTTCGGTTCCAAGGACGCCGCCGACCTGTACGCCGCGGAGCATGATGCGGCCGTCGGCGCCCCGATGCCGACGATGAAGGCCGCCGCGCTCTGGAGCGCCGCGCGCATGACCCTGGCCGCCGACGGCGGATTGTATGAGATCACGGCATTGCCCGATGCGGAGCGCCGGACCGACGCCAAGCGCCCGGGTGTCCGGATGTGCGGGTCGGATACGATGGACGTCTTCGCAAAGACGCCGGAGGACGCGCTCGCCCTCGCCGACCGCGCGGGCCGCGCCGCCGTCAAGGCGGTCGGAAAGGGCCTCGCCCCGAATCTGGCGATCGGCCGCCTCGTGTACCACGAACGGCGTTGGATGGAAGAGGACTTATGACACGCAGATACTACGCAGTGCTGACCCGGACGGACATGCCGATCATCCCGTACCATGTCCATGCGTTCGACTCGGCCGCCCGCCGCGACACCTGGTGCGCGAGTCCGGTCCCGCGCGGATTCGACGCCCAGCCCGCCACGGCCCACGCCGCCCTGCGGGACGTCCGCGCCGACATGAGCCTCGACGGCGCATGGGGTGTCACGGTCGACCAATATCTGGAGCGCCATTCGGAGCGTTGGCACGACGGCGCCCATGACGCCACGATGGCCGATGCGGCCGCGGGCCTGCACGTCTGGTGGCGCTGGTGCGATGTGAACCGCTGGGAGCATGGGACGTGGGCCGTGTACACGCCCATGGATGACCCGGCCGACGCGGCGCTCGCCGTCAGACTGGGGGAGAGGCTTCGGGAGTTGCAGTCAAACTCCGGCGTCCTGGACAGGATGTTCACCGGCTTCTCCGACCGCCTGCCGAACGGGGAGCGCGCGGATACGGGTTGGGCGCCGCCGACGTCCACGGCCGTCATGGACGATGGACTGAGAGAGCGCATGCGCCGTGCCATCGGGGCATGGACATGGCAGGAGTTCCTTGGCGCGGTATACAAGCTTGGGCTGTTCCGGGAGGACTAAGGCATGGATGATCGGTCTTCCGTCTCTCCGGCCGCCGCATAGCCCATCGCCGTCATCCCAAGGGAGGGCCGCCGGTCCGCCCTTTCCTTACGCCTTCAAAGGAGTCCAGGTCATGCCCACGCCATCGTCATACCCGCCCGAACCGTCGCTCGACGCCATCGAAGGGCGCGCCACGTTCGACGGGCACGTCATCCGGCTTGAGCGCTGGGGGCGCGAGGCCGACCGCCGGCGCTGCGCGTACGCCGCCGCGCCCATCGGCTCGGTGCGCGGCGCCCGGGTCATGACCACGCCGGACGCGGCCTTCCTCGTCATCGACGTCGTCGCTCCGGACAGCAAAGCCACCGGCATACCCACGCGCCCCGGAGCGCTTGCGCGGTCCGTCTGGACGCTCCGCGTGCCCGAGACCCGGCCAAGGCGGACCGCTTCGCGGGCATGGTGGCCCGCCACGCGCCCGCGGAGGCCGTTCCGCTGGAGCGCGCGCCGCGCGCCGACCGGAGGCCCGTGCTCCTGATCGCCGTCGCCGCCATGCTCGCCGCGTCGCTGGCCGTGCTGGGCGGCTGGACCGCCTACGAGGCCGGCCAACCGGAGCCGGTGAGGACGAAAGTCGTCAAACGCACCGTGGTCAGGGAGCGGGTCCGCACCGTCACATCATGCCCGACTCCCGCCCCGCCGACGGCGCAGGAGCAAGCCCCGGCCGCGACGACGGAACCGGAAACGGATGCCGCGCCCCAAAGCCAGCCGGCCCAATCCGACGACAGCCAAAGCCAATCGCAATCGACGGACACGGACTCCGGGACGCATGACGACGGGCGGAATCAGATGCAGGAGGGAGAATCGGATGTTTCCGGAGCTGAGGGAAACCAAGCCGGACAATAAGACCGCCGCGGGCATGCTCGCCCGCGCGGTGCGGCATGATCTGTCAAGCATGGCGCGCGTCAGGGCCGTGACCGGCACCCTGGACCAATGGCTGGCGCCCGTGAGGGGAAGCTCCAAGCCGCTGTTCGCGTTTGAGGGCACGTCCATCATGTACAAGGTCGACGCCGACGGGGCTCGCAGGGTGCGCCCATGGGCGGGCAAAAACAAGGAGGCGGGTCATGGCGGTCAAAGCCAAGCCATTCGACGTCCGGCATGAACCGGAGGACAGGTATGACGTCGGCTGGACCGAGACGCGCTGGCGCCTTGTGGACGAGGACACCGGCGAGATCATCGACGACGCGCAAGGCTGGGGGTACAAAACGGCGCGGAACGCTTACCGCGCCCACGCCTACAAAAAGCGGTCGAAAAGCCGGCGGCGCAAGGCCGCATCCGTCGAACGCCGCGTGAAACGGCTGATGGACGCCAATCCAGGACTTCACGACGAAATTCTGGCGGACATGGTCATCGCGGCGAAGGAGGGCGTGGAGTATACGGCGGAGGACCTCTCCCGACGGCTTGAAGGAATCGACCTCCACGGGCTGACCGCCGCGCGGATCCTGTCCAATCTTTAGGAGGGGAAATGGACGACGAAAGACGGAATGCCCTGACAGTGGCCCAAATGGCCCGATTGCTGGATTGTTCCGAGGAAGTCGTCATCAATGATACCCACCTCAGACAGTGCCCACCATCTTTAGAAAGACGATGGGCACTGTCTTTATATCGAAAACTCAGCTATGAGGAGAGACGGACAGGGTTGGAGCGAATCGGGTTACGACGTCAGCCACATCATGGACGGTTTGTATGGAGAATCCCTTCGCATTAAGTATGTCGCCATTGAAAACGGACTTCGGTCGATAAACGTTTCTCTCTCCGTAAGACAGTCCGACATCTCGGACAAGCCCGAGGCAATACCCCATGTCACCCATTCCGAGAAGGAAGACACCTGATGTTATCTCATACACGAGATGCGTGTTTTTCGGATTGATGGCCTCCAGCAGCACCTCTGCCTTCAGGTCGGCGAAATGGTGGTTGTCGGTGAATCCCAGCCTCTTCGCATCCAGATGACGTTTTTGAAGTAGTAGCTCATAGAACGCCCCAGGGGAGACTGGTCTCGAATCGTTCTTCGCTCTACGCAGATACAAGCCCGTCAGATGTGGATAACATTCACGATGCCAAGAGATTGCAAAACAAAAACCATCCTTACAGTAGATGGTCGTCTCACGTCCGACAAGATTAGCCTCATACCATTCGGCACCTTCTCTTGCCCTCGCCAAAAGCTGATTGCCGTTCACTAAGAGGCCTTTCGTAAAAAAGGGGAAAGGCGATGACCAGTCGCCTTTCCCGTCAAATCCAAACCATTCGTTACTGTCGGCTACATGACAAAGCCTCTTGACGAGGATACGCAGTCACATATTCCAATGCTTCGGCCGACTGCTGGCCTACAACGCCCATTCACGTCCGCGCAGGTCAATACACGGGGATGCGCTCACGGTAGCTGGCTCGGATTCTTTCCAGCCCATGGCCTGACCCGACCGGAAAGTCCAAGCATGGGCCAAAAGCTGTTACCTGCAATAATATCAACATGGTTGGACTGGGGCATCTGACGCCCCAGTCCATGGACCCGCTGACATTCTCCCCGGAGGAGGCATGGCGGGGCAAAAGGGAATGCGACCGGCGCCGGAAAGCCGTGGAGGAGATCATCCGGCTGGGCGAAGGGCTGGAATAAGGAACAGGGGCGGAATCATCATGCCGATGGTCCCGCCCTTGTCGCATTATCCGCCCAAGGCGGCGATTTCAGGGGGTTTGGTGAGAGAGAGAAGACAACCACCGCCCCCGGCGGACGCCTTCATGCTATGCGCGCATCAGACGACGCCAAGCCCACATGGTCCCGCCCGGCGTGGCGACGGCGAGGAACGCCAGATAGAACGTGGTGGTCCAACCCTGCGATTGGGCGATGATGGTCGCCGCGAGCAACGCAAGGCAGATGATGGTGTAGACGGCTTTTCCGATGGTCTTCATGGCGGGCTCCTTTTTCTCCGTTGCCCTCGTCATGCGTCCCGGCGGTTCAGGCGGCCATGCCGGGACGGAAGGCGGTGCGGCGGTCCAGGTCCAACCGCTCGCAGCCGATGCAGGAGACGCCCATCGGGAACGCGCCGAGCAGCCGCTCGGCCGCCTCCAGCGTGGAGGCCGTCATCATGATGGTCGCGCCGTCGGGCAGGGACTGCATGGCGTGGCGGAAGCGGGCCCGCTTGCGGGCGGCCGCCGCGGCCATCGCGTTCCAGCGGGCCACATTCGGATTGTTGTCCGGATTCGGGATGGGCTCCGAGGCGCCCATGGCCCAGTAGTCGACCGACTCGACGGCGAGCGTGTCGCCTGGCCGCACGCGCCCCACGGCATCCAACGCGCCGTCGAGGTCGTTGAGCCCGATGCCATGGATGCCGTCAGGCATGTCATACGGCAGACCGCAGGGCACGGCGACGAGCCAACGGCGGCCCGTGCCTCCCTCGAGCCGTCCGAGCAGGGTCTGGGAGCGTTCCCGGCGGGTTCCACCGGCGATGATCAGATTCGTCATGCGTTCCGGCTATGCGCGACGCATAGCCTCCGTCATGACCTTTCTTCTCGCATGCGCCGCGTTGATACTGCTGCTGACCGGACATTGGGGGTGGGCGCTGGTCGTCCTGCTCCTGTTGCTACTGCTCTCCCCATCCGGGAAAACGTCTTCAGGAACCGGGAACACGCCAAGCCCCAAGCTCGCCTCGTACGCGCCGGAGGAACGGCGCGAGCACCCCGCGGCGCGCGTGCGCCGCGAGACCACGCTGGCCCCGCTCGTACGCCCGTCCGGACCGGCCGACGCGGACTATGGCGTGGACGCGTTCGCGTTCCACGACTGGCTCGCCTCCCCGGATGTGATGGGCGTCCCCGCGGGCGGCCTGAAGGCGGACGGCGGGAGCTCCGGCATGGCCGGCTACAACGTGGCCGCCGGCGTCAAGGGGGAGCTGTCGGTCGCCCACATGCTCGCATCCAAGGACCTGAAGGGCGCGCGGGTCTACCTGTCCTGCCGCAATCCGGGCGATGCGTCGGGCGCCGCGGACATCGACGTCATCGTGGCGACCGGACGGACCGTCTGGCTGCTGGACGCCAAGCACTACGCGCCTGCCCGCGACGGCATGTGGCTGGTGCCCACGGCCTCCGACCCGGGTTCATGGAAACCATACGACCTGAGGGCCTACGGTCCGGACGCGAACGTCGAGGGCGTGCCGCTGGCCTCGCTCGACGGAATAGCGCCCGACCGCTCCTACCACGCGTCCGGCAACATGGCGTGGGCCGCGGACGAAATCCGCAAGGCGCTGCCGGGCGTCAACGTGCGACCGGTCATCCTGCTGTCACGCACGGCGCATGGCACATACGGCGTTATGCGCGGCACCGTCTTCCCGGGCGGGGTGCCGGTCACCACCGCCGACGCATGGGCCGCGTCGTTCTCCTCCGAGGGCACTCCGAGCAAGCAGTCCGATTACTACCTGTACAAGCTCGTCAAGAACGCCTAGCCACATCCCTGGCCATGGCGACCGCCTCGTCGTATTCGACATGCTCCGCCGGTTCGGCGGGCGGGTCGTCGGTAACGGCCATGGCGAGCACGCGGGGGCGGCCGAGCGTACCGTAGTCCCAGTTATCCGGAGCGTAATCGTCGTTCCAGTCCACGTAGGCGACGGGGCTGAAGCCGTGGGAACCGTATAGGCGAGGCAATGCGCCATGAATGTCATAGCAGTCAAGCCTGCGGGCGCCGAGCTCCACCGCCTTGGCGACGACATCACCGCCAGCGTGCTTTCCGGGACGGGAGAACACGGACACCAGCTCATCGCCCTCGGCGATGGCGAACCCCGCTTTGCCATCCTCCGTGAGGAACATACGGCATCGTTCGTATTCCTCCGGTGCATGGACGTCGACGGCCGCCGCAAACGGATTGCCACCATCCTTCAGCACGCCGATGCATGACGCGAACAGTTTTGACCCGTCGCGTCCTTTGACCTCATAGAACCTATTCGAGCCGTCGGCCGGGCATCCCATGTCGACCACGTCGACCCCACCCAGAACGGAATCCTCCGCCGGTGCGGTCAGATCGGAGGCATCGCCCGCACCGGATGATCCGCGTGCGAAACGTCCTCCGGTCGGTATTCCCTTGGGTTCGCGCCTTCTGTTCGTAGTGTCCGCCATGTCCAGCTCCTTTCATACGGGGGATATGCGCAGTGGGACGCATAAGCGTGTGAAAAAGGCTTTCCAAGACAAGGAGAAAAGATATGAACGAAACGATCCAGCGGTCCATCAACCGCAACTTCGAACGCATCCTGCATGACGGACGCGGTGCTGCATACGTCGGCCATGAGGACTGGCTTAGGGAGGGGCTCGCCCTCATGGCCAAAAACGAGCTTGGCAAGGGTTCCTCTCCGGCCGACACGGCCGCGTTCCTCGACACGGTGGACCCGGCCGCCCCGGGCATCATGAGGATGTATTTGTGAACGACCTGGTCGAATCCGCCATCGAACGCAACTTCGAGCGTATTCTCCATGGCGAGCGCGGCGAATAGTATGACGGTTGCAAGGATGATCTCAGGAAGGGGCTACGACTACTGGCCGAAGACTCTTTGAGTTTTGGCGATTCGCCCGAGCGGATCGCGGCGGGGCTGGATTCGGCCGACCCGGCCGCGCCCGGCATGGCTTTGCTCTACTACTGACGGAAGCGGACGCATACACATTCCCATGACCTGGGAGAACGAAAGGCGCGCCATCTGCCGCGCCATGCTGGATGCGGCCGATACCGAAACCACGCACGCCGTGTACATCTGCTGGACCGCCTACAACGGATTCGCCGACGCGGACGCGCTGCTCGGCCTCGGCTCCGGCCGGTACATGGAGCTCCCGCCCGACAAGCGCGAACTCGCCCGTGAAAGGGTGACGGCGCTCGGCCGCGACCTGAAGGCGGCCGCCGCCCGGCATGGCGAGCCGGAGCCGACGGAGGCGCGGCTGACCCGCGTCCACGGCGTCGGACTGGAACTGGATGTCCGCACCGGCCGGCCGGAATGGGCGGCGGACCCCGACGGCATGCCCGCCGACCTGTTCCTCGAATGGCGGGCCGGGCTGAAGACGACCCGCGCGGCCCGATGGGCGCGGCGGCACGCCGTGGCCGACACGGACCCGCTCTGGGAGTCGTTCAAGGAGACGGCCGACGTGCCGAAGTGGTTCGGACGGGACCTGTACGGGGAACTGGACGCCGACACGCTGACGCTGGCCGCCGCATACGGTTGGAACGACCAGCGCGTCCGCGCCCGCCTGCACGACGCCGTACAGGCCGCCGCTGAGGAGGATTAACCCATCCGCTCGCGCAAGACGCGGGCCTTGCGGTCCGCCGACCAATCGGATTTAAGCCGGAACGGCGCGCCCTTGGCGACGGCCGCGCCGTCGATGCGCCAGGGCTCGCACTTGCCCGACCTGTGCACGACGACGCCCTTGGCGTGGTCGTGGGCGATCCACACGTCCATGCGTGATTCATGCACGCGCCCGCAGCGCAGGCCGTAGCGTCCGTCGATGTCCTTTTTCAGTTCCTTGAGCTTCATGCGGTGGGGCTATGCGCGTAAAAGGCCGCCGCCGGAACCCTTGGGCACCCCGGCGGCGGCCGGTCTTTTCCGTCGTCCGCGGACGACTTGTCGTGATTGTTCGTCGGGCACGCTCGCGCAGTGGTTTTCGCATGTTCCGCCCCTGTGGGGCAATGCCATCCGCGCGGGGCGGCGGCTTCCGCTTTCCGCGGGACCGACCGGAGGCTATGCGGACGGCGCATAGCGGGGGAGCGGATCCGAAGAACGGCCAGGAAAGGAACGACTTGGCAGAGGAACAGCATTTCTGGGTGGGCGTCAACCTCTCCGCCGACGGGAGCCACCCCGAGGGCGTGTACACGCCCGCCGCGTTCGAGGTGGTCGACGGCTCCACCGTCCGCACTTGGGGTTCGCCGGCCCTCGACCCGGTCCTACGCGAAGCCATCGGCCGCGCGCTCGGAAACCTCGGTGCCGACGCGCCCGACGACGGGCAATGCGCGCCGGGCGGCTACCTGACCCTCGAGGGGACCGACGACCGGCCGTGGAACGCGGGCGACGACATGGCCGCGGCGGCCGACATGGCGACCGGCTCCGTCCTGGTCGACCCCGACGTTCAGGACGACCCCACGCTTTCGGCCGCGCTCGGCACGGCCTGCCGTATCCTCGGTGACGTGATCGCCGACATCGGCTAAGGACCGGGACGCATGAGCCGGCCGACACGAAAGGAAGGCGCGCCATGTGTTCGACAAGAAACAGGCTCGAGGAGTGGTTCTCGCGGATGGGATTCGCCTCCGCGCCCCAACTGGCCGAGGACTGCATGGCCCATAGCGACATGGAGGTCTGGCGGGTCGCGCACGTCGTACCCGATGCCCGCATGCGCGTCTCGATGCAATGGTGTTACTCGCCCGAACGGTATCTGACCGACGCCCACAGCTACCCGCAGGGACAACTGCGCGTCGCCGTGGGATACCGGAAGGCGTTCCGGCCGGACATGTCCGGCGCGGAGCGCGACCGGTTGTGGGACGAGACGGCGCGCGCCAAGGCGGCCGCGTCGAAGGCCGCCCGCAAACGGTCCCTGCCGTTGTCGGATGGGACCGGCACCAACGGCCGGCCGACCCGGCTGGGCAATGCGCGTCTCGATTACAAACGGCGCGGAGCCGTTTTGGACTGGAACATGACGGGTGTCACCGCGCCTTGCCGGTGATGAGCGCCAGCTGCCCATCGGGGATGCGCGCCTCTACGGGCACGGCGTTGCCTGACAGGCCGATGTAGTAGGGGACCGAACCGCGGACAACGCGTTTCGTCTTCGGGTTGGTCAGCGCGTACAGGCTCCTCCAGTTCGGACGGTGGGAGTCCTCGTCGAGCTCCTTCGTCTCCTTCATGCGCTCGTGCATGGTTGACGTGTCGGGGATGTCGAACAGCGAGCAGGCGGCCTGCGCCTGGCTTCTGGTACCGGAGTCCTCGTTCTTCGCCGACACGGGCAGTACGATGCCACGGCCGATGAATTCGGTCAGGTTCGCGGCCTCGAACTCGTCGATCTTCTGCGACAGGTAGACCGGCAGGTAGTTCTGGGCGCGGGCCAGGCGGCCCTGGCGCTCCACGATGCCCTTGCCGAAGTCGTCGCCCAGGATCAGATGCGCCTCGTCGACGACCTCGAAGCCGTTGCGACCCATGACCGCGCCGGCCGCGCCCAGCGCCATCATGCGCACCACCCAGCGCTGCACGACGGAGGTGACCGCCTGGGAGCCGACCTGGGGCGCGATCGACAGCGTGCCCGCCCTGAGCAGCGACAGTCCCTCGGTCTTGGCGAGCCGGACGCCGCCGTGACGCCGGCCGTAGACCAAGCGGAACGGCTGGTACACGTTGGCCAGCTGCTCGAGGTCGTGGTGGATCCTGTCGACGATCGGGTCGATGACCCCGCCGTCGGTCCCGGCCTTGTGGTCGCGCCATGCGATGGACACGGCCTCGCCCGTGCAGTCGGCTCCGCGGTCAAGCCCGTAGCCCGCGATCGCCATGAGCGCCGACTGGTACGACTTGTCGTCCTGGTGGCCGCCCACGCACGACCATATCATCTCGACCATGGTGTCGAGCATCTCGTCGCGCTGCGTCTCAGGCATGCACCTGACCGCGTCGAGGATGCCCTCCACGTTCGGATCGTCGAGGCTGTACACCTTGCCGTGCATGGACTTGACGAACGGGCCGAAGTCGTCCGAGTTGGGCTTCGGGTCGACGAACCAGCCGGGGATGGTGTGCCCCGGATGGTCGGGGTCCTCTAGGCGCGCCCACTGGGCGGCCAGGTAGAGGAACAGGGTGGTCTTGCCGGCGCCCGTGTCGCCGACGCCCATGAGGATCGGCGGCGTGTGCCGCTCCCTGGCGAGGAACGGGCTGATGTAGACGGGCAGGCGGTCGGCCTCGCACAGGCCGAGCATCGCGCCCGGCAGGTCGGACGGACGGTCCAGTCCCGAGTCCTCGCCGGCGACGGACTTCGAGCCGATGCCGGAGTAGGCGAGGATGGGGGCGGGCCAGATGACCGGCGACGGGTTGTAGGCGATGTTCGAGCCGATCTGCATGTCGCGGAACGCCGCGTCCTGGCGCTTCGGGTTGAGCTCCACCTTACCGGGGTACACGACGGCGCCCGCATGGTCGACGACGTCGGGGATGGCGACGTGCACATGTCCGTCGATGAGGGTGGGCCAGGGCTTGTCGCCCATCTCGTACACGTCGGACGCGTTCTGGAGCTCGCCCGCGAGCTTCAGGTTGGTCTTGTGGTTCTCGGCCATCTGCTGGTAGGCCTTGTCGAGCACCTTGTCGGTGTCCTTGTCGATCTGCTCGCGGCTCGCCTCGCCCGGCTCGACCAGGCCGCGGACGGACAGGGCAATGGCGCCCATGCCGCCCGCCTGCGGGCTGGCCAGCAGGTCGGACGCCCAGTCGGACTTGACCTGCGACTCGTTCTCGCCCTGCCAGCCGGTCACGCCGAGCGTGCAGATGGTGAGCGGATAGTTGCCGCGCACCTCCCTGCGGCGCGTCCAGGTGGCGCAGTCGACGCCCGTCTTCTTGTAGCGCTCAGCGGCCCGGCACGCGCCCCAGTCAGAGAACGTGTGCATGTGGGTGGGCTCGACCATGACGGGGATGAGCTCGGGACGGTCGTGCGTGACCCAGAAGCTCAGCGCGCGCGCCATCTGCCGGTCGGTCGGAGGCGCGCATCCCGCGTCGGCCATGATGGAGCGCATGCGCCGGCGGTCCGTCTCGAAGTTGTCGGACGGGACGAAACCGTCGGCCTCGCCGTCGGACGGGCTGACCAGCTCGGCCAGCCTTTCGGTCAGCGACCGCTTCGAACCTCCCTGCACGAGCCTGAACCCGACGAGCGTGAACCGGTCGTGGACCGACCAGCCCGCGTAGTCGACGGCCATGCGGTCGCGGATGGGCTCTGGGAGCGTCAGGGACGGGTGGAACGCGACCGGCGTGGAGACGGCCAGGATGTGCATCTCGCGGTACATGGCCTTGTTGAGCTTGCGGCTCATGAGCGGCGAGTACTCCGTCATCTCGGCCACACGCGTCATGATGGTCTTGATCGGCTGGGCCGCGCGCTCGCGGTCCGACCAGCCGGCCGCGTCGTGCACCGACGGCTGGCTGGGCAGCACCATGTACTGCCACGCCTCACCGTAGATGGTGCGACACAGCCCGTCGCCCTCGTGCCATGCGTATGTGCCGGAGGATTTGATGACCTCTTTGCTGCCTTGCATGGCGCGGAGCTATGCGCCTTGGGCCTCAGAACAGGACCGACTGCCCGGATGGTTCGTGCGGGGCGGACAGGAACGCCAGCGCCTCCCGGTTGGCCCGCACGTCGCGCGCCCACAACGGACGGTTCATGGTAAGCCCGGCGAGCGAGCGGACGCGGCTCAGCGCGACGTACGCCTGTCCGTCGGCGAACAGCGGGGTGGGCGGAAGCTCCAGGTGGACGCGGTCGAACGTCTGCCCCTGCGACTTGTGGACGGTGACCGCCCAGCCGGGCTTCAACGGCAGCTGACGGTAGGAGCCCACGACGTACGTCTCGAGGCGGCGCTCGCCGGTGTCGGGGTCGGTGACGGCCCTGGCGGAGGTGACCTGCCAGTCGTGCGGGCCGATGGCGACGACCGGCCCGTCGTCGAGGCGCACGATCGGCAGGGACGACTCGAAGCCGTCGACGGTGCCCATGGAGCCGTTGGCGTACAGGCCGGACGGCTCGTTGGCGACCATCATGACGCGTTCGCCCACGCGCACGTCGAGGACCTCGGGGGCCGGCCTGAGGCTCTTCGACCATTCGCCCTGGACGGACGCCTTCCAGATGGAGCCGGAGTACGGCAGCGAGCCGAGGCGCATCGCGTTGACCTGGTCGGCGCGCGCGTTGGTGGCGGCGAGCGTGACGGCGTCGTCCATGGAGCCCGGGTCGTAGCACGAACCGGCGCGTGCGTCGACGACCGACAGGACGGACGGGGAGGCGTCGCCCACGCGGATGTGGTTGAGGGCGTCGACGAACACCGGGTCGGACTGGCGGTGGACCCGTTCGAGCGAGCATGAGGCGAACGCGCCCGACCCGATGACGCGGCGGATGGCGGCGGAGTCGAAGAACCACGGTCCTGGCCACGGGTCGCCGGAGAACGCGGCGGCCTCGCCGCGCGCCACGACGGGCGGCAACTGCATGAGGTCGCCGACGAGGACCATGCGCAGGCCGCCGAACGGGCACTTCGAGCCACGCGCGGCGGACAGGAACGCGTCGAGGCAGTCCATGAGGTCGGCGCGCACCATGGACACCTCGTCGACGACCAGCGCGTCGAGTGTGGAGTACAGCGGGTCGCGGCGGCGCCTGGCGCCGTTCGCCTTCGCCTGCTCGACGGTAACGCCGGGCCTGGCATGCATGAAGCGGTGGATGGTCTCGCCGCCGACGAGGTTCAGCGCGGCGATGCCGGTGGGGGCGAGGGTGAGCGTGTTGGCGGGCGCGTGGTTGGCGAGCCAGTGGTTGACGAGCGTGGACTTGCCCGTGCCGGCCTTGCCGGTGAGGAAGACCACCTGCGGTCCGGAGGCGAGCATGTCGAGGGCGGCCGGCTCGAAGTCGGCGTCGGTGAGTGTGGAATCGGTCATGCCGGACGGTCTGCGTCCGCAGAAACCGCCGCTGTGATTCTTCCGGTCGAGGCGGGTCGAAACCGGAACAATCACGGTTTCGGGGTGTAACACCGGCCCCGGCGGCGATGGGGCCGAAGTTGGACCTGACTGAATACAAGCAGGTCCAATCGTGACGGAATTGTGACCAAACAAGGGCTTGTATTCACCTATACGGGCGGTGTATTCGGTTTGTATCAGTCGGAACTGAATACACTTTTCCACAGGCTGAGGTACTGGAAAATAAGGAAAATATAGAATGTAACATATGAATGTATCAGTGTATTCACCTGTTTTGGAGAAAGGCGTTTTTTGGGGTCTTTTCCTTTATAGGCGGGTGAATACGTGTTACAGGTGATACAGGCGCGATTCGCCTGTCCGTAAACTTTTCGTTTCGGAAAAAATGCGGATCGGATGCGGCACGACGTGTCCGCCTCGGACAAGTTTCCATGTCCGAGGCGAAAGTTGTCCACGGGCGGCGTGGACGCCCTATGGACGGCCGACATGGACAAGTTTCCGCGTTCGGGACGAAAGCCCCTCAGAGGGGCGTTTATTCGGTCCACAGGGGCGAATGCGGCTTACTGGGGTCGTAGGTGGTCGGCGCGGACAGGTTTTACGTTCGGGACGAAACCGTCCAGAGAGGCGCTTGTCCGGCTTTTCGCGGGCAGTGGGCGCGCGTCTGTCATGACGGTTGTATTCACCTGTAACACGTATTCAGTCCCCTATAAAGGAAAAGACCCAAAAAAACGCCTTTCTCCAAAATCACCGAATACACTGATACATTCATGTATTACATTCTATAAAACCCTTATTTTCCAGTACCTCAGCCTGTGGAAAAGTGTATTCAGTTCCGACTGATACAAACTGAATACACCGCCGAAATCGGTGAATACAGCCCCTTGTTTGGTCACAATCCCGTCACGATTGGACCTGTCTGTATTCAGTCCGGATCTCCCCGGCTGGGTCCGCTCCGAACGGAAGAACGCCCCGCCCGGCGCTCTTCGTTCCCCGCGACGCATAGCGATCGGACATGCAGAGTGACAAATACGTATACATGGGGCCGGTGCGATACGACCGGCCGGATTACAGCGCCATGTCCATGAGGGAGCTCGGAGCCGCCAAGGCGCTCGAACATCCGCTCATGGCCCGACAGTTCGAGGTGGCGCAGACGGTGCGCACCGTGCAGGCGGTGCCCGACGCCCAGCTCGGCCCCGGAGCCATGTCCACGCCCAACATGCTCCAGTCCATCATCCAGCGCCCCAACGAGCATGTGTACACATGGACGCCCACCGATTCGTCCGACCCGTTGCCGCTGTGGCTGGTCCGCGCCATCACCGAGGCGGTCGACACGCCCGACCTCAGGGTCATGCGCGACCCCGGCGACCCGACCCGGGGGCGGCTCTACCGCCGCGCCGTCGGCGACCGGTTCCTCTGGGAGGAGCCCGTATCATGGGTGCCCGTGCCCGACCTGCGCATCGCGTACGGCGGCTCGTCGCGCGAGACCGTGCCCGGCGTCGACTCGTGGATGGCCGACTGGCTGTCCGAGGCGGGGCGCACCATCTCCGCGGGCATGACGTTCCTGTGCACCGACGGCATGTGGCGCGGCGAGTACTCCGAACGCCACCGCAACTGGGTGCTCACCGAGGTCGACGCCGACGGGAACGCCGTCAGCCGCGCCAACGGTGAGGGGTCGATCGGCGAGGTCGTGGACACGGTCGACGTGTCCAATCCGACCACATACACCGTGTACACCGGGATGCCGCGCGCCGAGGCGAAGGCTAGGGCCATGGAGGCCGGCCGCATCCTGCGCGACTGGGCCAAGGGCGACGTCAAGTCGCAGAGGGTCGTCGGCTTCATGCTCGGCTCCATGTTCATGCGCGACCATCCCGAGCAGTGCTACGTCCTGCAGGGACCCGGCGGCACCGGCAAGTCCACGCTGGCCAAGGACCTCGTCGCCCACCTCGGCCGCCAGGCCATGACCCTGTCGTTCGACCTGCTCGCCCAGCCGACCGCCATGTCGACCGAGAACGCCATGATCGAGCTGTCCGGGCACCTGCTGGCCCTTACCGACGACTACGACCCGCGCGGCGGCCGGTTCCAGAAGATCCTCCCGCCGCTCAAGACCCTGCTGACCGGCCTGCTCCCGTTCTCAGCGCGCCGCCGCGGCGAGGACGCGCTCGTCGACTCCGCCCCGCAGGCCGTGCACGTCATCACGACCAACTACCACCTGCCCATCGACGACTCCGAGGCCGAGCAGCGCCGCTTCATGTTCGCCTCCCTGCTCGAAGGCGAGGTGTTCAAGGAACGGTACATGCCATTCCGCGACGAGTACGGCTTCTGGCCGTTCACGATGTTCGGCATGCTCACCTGGTGCTGGTACAGCGGCGACCACTCCAAGTGCCGCGGCGTCTCGTTTGTGGACCAGAACAGCCTGTCCGACCGCGACGTGGCGGTCGTGCGCGCCGTCCTCGAACAGGGCTACGTTGTCTCGACGCCCGAGACGCGCGGCATCCACTGGGCCGCGCTGGGCCTCAGGCGCACCAGCCGCCGCGAGGACGGCAAGGTGTGCAACGTCTACCTGCCCGTCGAGGAGGACAGCGACCTGTGGGGCACATGGGTGCAAACCGCGACCGCCGTCCGCAACATCCCCGACAGCGGCCCCGGCCTGACCGACGTCGACGCGTTCGCACCGGTCGAGTCCGATCCGGGCGCGTGGGCGCGTGAGAAGCTCGCCGGCGGCGAGACGGGCATGTACGTGCCCGCCGGCGGCGGCGAGTCCGGCAAGGTCGCCGTCGACTGGCAGCGCAAGGTCAGGGATGGGCGCGCCACCGAGCTGCCCGACTTCGGCGAGTCGCCCGTCGCCGCGCAGGTGGCCGGCGACGGCGAGATCGTCGTCGACTGGGACGCCTGCCACGACGGCTCCGGCGCCATGCACGGGCTGAACCGCATGGAGTCCGACCTCGACGCCCGCATGGGCTCGACGGCCTTCCCGACACCGTTCCTCGAGCGTTCCGCCCGCGGCGGCTTCCATGGCGCCTACGGCGTCCCCGACTGGCTGGCCGGATACTTCAAGAAGGCCGCGGTCGGAGCCAAGGTAAGCGGCGACCCGACCCTGCTGGTCGACCTGCGCGCCCCGATGGGCGGCTACGTGGTGGCCGTCGGCTCGACGATCCCCGCCGGCACGTACGACGCCGTCGCCCGCCCGGAGGACGGCAGACGCCCTGACCTGACCCAGCCGATGCTCGAATGGTTCGAATCGCACGGCTTCCTCGCCAAACCGCTGCCGTCCAGCTACCGCGGCCTCGACGGAAGGACCCACCACGGCGCCGCCCCGTCGGCGCGCCCCGCGCCAAGCCACGACGGCTTCGGGCCGTCCCCGTCGCCCGCCCACGACGGCTTCGGACCGAAGCCCGTCGACATGTCGCCGATCCCCGAAGGTCAGCGCAACCAGGTGCTGCACGACTGGATGTACGGCCGGGCCGCCAACCACCCGGAGAATTGGGACCAAATCCGGTCCGATGCCTTGGAACGCGGTCTGAAGTCGGGCCTCAAGGCCGATGAGATCCACGCCATCACCGGTTCCGTCGCCCGCGCTCTCGGATTGGAGGCATAGCCCGGGTCCGCGCCGCCGGAAGACAAGGAGACATGATCATGACCGATGTGTCGGACAGGCGGCGCGAACCGAAGGGCATCCCCACGGGAGGCGAGTTCGCCAAGGAGAACTCCGGCGCGGCCGACGCGGCCGACTTGGAGGAGGCCGCGTTCGAGCGCGCCGAACGCGAGGCCGACGAGTACTACTCGTCGCTGACCGACGAGGAGCTCGAACGCCAATGGATGGAGGAGTCCGGCCGGACCCCGTCTCCATCCACGCCGGAAGGGCGGCGCGATCCGGATCCCGATCCGGAACGCGGGGCCAACAAGGAGTCCGAACGCCAACGGGCGGAACAGACCGGCTCCCATCCCGCCCCAAAAACCCCGGGCGCGCCGGAGGAGGGGACCAAACCGGGCGTCGACCCGGAACGCGACAGGCTCTGGGGCGCCCTGGTCGGACAGCATACGGGTCCACAAACCCGCGCCCGGCTGGCCCGCGATCCGCGCCTGCTGGCCGTGGTCGGGATCGATGGGAATGCGCGCCCCGTCGCCGTGATGGGGTCGTGGGGCAAGGACTTGGAATGGCTCGGCACGGATGGGATGCTCCACACCAGCTCGCTGTCGGAGAACGTGTACGCCGATATGGGCGGTTCCTCCTATTCCGAGTACCACGGGTATTCAAAACGCCTCAAGGATTTGGACGGGCACATGCCCGACACCACCCGGAATGCGCTTTCCGCCAAGTTCGGACGTCTGCGCAGGCACCGCGTCTCGGCGGAGGCGGGGCTTGCCGAATGGACAGCCGCGGACGACGCGGCCGAGTACGAGGCCCTCGAGGCCCTCGCCGCGGCGGAGAAAAAAGCCTGGTCGGGAAGGGCGAAGCCCAGTGCCGGAAAGGACGGGGGAGAAGCGAAAAGGCATGGCGTGCCATCGAAGCCGCAGCCGCGCCATCCGCGGTTCGTCCGGTTCGCGTCGACGGTGGGGAGGGTCGGCGCCGTCGTCCTCGGAGGGTTCCTCGGCATCGTGCGGCGCGTGCTGGCGCCGCTCGGCCGGCGTTGAGCTCCGGGACGCATAGCGTATGATGCGCCCTGACCGGGGTGCATATGTGTATTCACCTGCTCGCAGACGGGTCCGTACCCGATCTCCTCACGGAGACCGGGTACGGACCCGTCTGTCGTTTTTCGGACGCATAGCGGCGTAACGCCAATGAATAAACCGAATGGAGGACGATATGGCGATGCAGGAGATTTCGGACGAAACGCGTGTCATCGAGCCGGTCGGCGTGGTCAAGCCCATGCCGCTGGACGTGCCCCGCGTGAACGGGTTCAGGCAGGGGTACGAGCCGGCCGCGGCCGAACGGCTCGTGGCCGACCTGAAGGGCAGGCTCGCCACGCAGACGCGGTTCGCCGACGAGTACCGTTCCGCGCTCGACAAGGCGCGCGGCGACATCAGGGGCGCCGAGGCGCGCATTGACGACCTGAAGCACCAAGTGGCCGAGCTCAGGCACACCGCGGACAGTCCGTTCGAGGCGGCCGGCAAGGCGGGACAGGCCCTGCTCGACGCGGCCCGCGCGCAGGGCGCCAAGGCCCTCGAGGAGTCGAAGGCGCGCGCCAAGGCCGTCACCGACGAGGCCGAGATGAACGCCCGGCTGACCGTCGAGCAGGCGAAGGCCCGCGAGAAGGAAATCTCCGAGACGGCCGCCAAGACGCTGGCCGACGCGAAGGAGCACGCCGCCGAATTGGAGAGGAGGAACCGCGACGCGTGCGTGGCGAGGACGCGCGCCGCCGACGAGGCGGTCGCCCGCGCCGCCGACGCGCGCGCCAAGGCGACCGCCATGCTCGATTCCCTGTCCGGCTCGCTCGCCGACCTCAAGGCCGGACTCAAGGCCTAGTCGAGCGACCACTCCTCGCCGTCGGACAGGTCGGCCTCCACCACCGTCGACGGCTCCGGCTCCATGACGCCGATCTGCGTCGGAGGAGCCGGCATGAACCGTTCGAGGTCGAGCGGCTCCGCGTCGGGCAGGCCGGCGCACGCCTGTCTGAGGTCGTCGCCGGCGCCGCCCCACCAGGCCTGGAACATGTTCACGCCGCGCCCCATGCGCTCGTACAGGCCGCGTCCCTTGGGCATGCCGCCCGAGTTCATCGCCTGCTTCAACAGGCGGTTCGCCTCCCTGACGTTCGACTGGCTGACGTTGCCGGCCGTGTCGCCGTTGCCGAGGAACACATGCCCGAGCATGCCCTTGGCCGTGCCCGCGTCGGGCAGCAGGTCCATGTCGGACGCATTGAGCTTCTGCGCGCCGAGCAGGAGCATGATGTTCAGGGCGCGCGCCTGCCTGAGCAGGTCGGACACGTCCAGGCCGATCTTGGCCCGCAGTCCGTCCTCCCATTTCGCGCGCATGTTTTTGTTGTCGATGTCCGGGTCGCCGTTCGGGTTCGGCACCTGCACCCCGCCCTTGGTGAGCAGCGAGTTGAACTCGTCGATGACGATGAGCAGCCGTGGCGGGCGGACCGACGGGTCGAGGCCGTCCAAGTCGCCCGCCTGGCCGATCATGTCGCGCCGGCGGTGCATCTCCGCCATGGCCCAGTCGAGCAGTGCGTTCGTGCCCGCCAGCGTCTCCTCGCGCGCGAGCAGCTTGTCCTCGATCGGGGCGAAGTCCTTGGCGCCCTTCGACGGGTCCGCGACCGCGACCTGCCATCCGGCTTCGAGCGCGGCGCGCGTGAGCGTCACCATGACGGAGCTCTTGCCGGAGCCGGTGGTGCCGGAGCACAGCAGGTGCGGCGTGTCCTTCGGGTCGAGTTCGGCGGTCGTGCCGTCGTCGAGCGTTCCGAACGGCAGCACGCGGTCGCCGGGCCTCACCCTGTCGAGCGTGCCGTACACGCCGATGTTCCTCGGGTCCGGGTCGGACGGGCTGGCTATCGCGGCGGTCGGCAGCGGGCTGCGCCGCGCCAGTAGGAGCGACAGGACGGCGGGCCTGTCCGACGGGACGCGCTTGGCGTAGACCATGCCGGATGCGGACTGGAACCGGTCGATCGCGCCGTACGCGTCGTCGGCGCTCATGCCGGCGGGGATGGAGAACGTGTACAGGTCGAGCGCCCCGTTGGCCTCGACGCCCAGTGTCTTCGGCGTCCGGCCGTCGGCGGACACGGCGCCCGCCTGCGCCCACGCGTCGTCGAGCGCGAGCCCGGTGGCCGCGCGCATCATCTCCTGGCTCGCCCAGTCGCCACGCCGGTCGGACAGTCCGGTGCCCGCCCATGCGATGACGTGGCCCGCGTCGAGCCACTGCCACAGTATCCTGGTCGCGCCCGCCATGGAGCGGATGCGCGCCTCGGCGCGGCGCACGTCGGCGGGCGTGACGCCGCCGTTGAGCTGCACGGGCATGCGCCACAGCGCCCAGTCGCCGTGCCGGTGGCAGGCGGTCGCGTCGCCGACGAACGCGGGCATCTTCAGGCATGTCCTCAGCGCCTTCGACATGACCATCGCGGCGAGCATGCCGGACGCGCGGTCCGTCCCCCTGTTGGCGTCGAGTGTGACGGGCGCGTCCGCGTTGCGCCGGGCGCGGGGGAGGGTGAGCATGCGCAGGTAGCGCATCTGCCATGCGCCGGGGCGCGCGGGGTCGGGGCTCGGCATGGCCTCGGCCATGACGGCGTCGCCGAACGCGGGCGCAAGGTCGGGCTTCATGTAGTCGAGCACGGACGCGGTGCGTGGCAGCACGGCGGTCTGCTGGCGGATGACGAAGCCCGCCCTGGAGCGCACGTCCTCGGTGCGGTCGTAGTCAAAGTCGACGGGCGGGTCGAGCTTGAAGCCTGACAGGCTTTTCGTCCACTCCGACACGTCGCGTTCGCTCCTGAACATGTCGGACAGGTGTCCCATGGGGTCGTCCCCGACGGAGCGGGGCAGCGCCTTGGCGTTCCACTCGACCAGCGACAGGTCCACGTCGGGGTCCCACAGCCAGGCGAACGAGCGCGACTTGTCGGGCGTGACCGTCAGCCCAGTACCGACGCCCCAGTCGCCCCACTCGTCATCACGGCCCGGGAACCAGTTGAGCGCGATGTCCGACCAGGTGGAGTTGGAGCCGTCGACGTCGAACGTCCACACGGCCGGCTTCCCCTCGAGCGTGGCCACGCTCGAGGCCTTGACGATGCGCCCCGGGAACGAGGAGAACTTGACGGCGATGCGGTGCTCGTCGACGGTCAGGGCGGCCTGCCAGCCGGTCTTGTCTTGGATGAGCTCGGCGGCGGGCACCGGGTCGGCGCCGATGATAGCGCACACGACGTGCCGCGTCTCGGAGCCGTCGATGGCGAACCCGACCCTCATGCCGTCGGCGCGCGCGGCGGGGGCGAGCTGGTCGCGGCACGCGTCGGTCGTCCACTCGCGCGGCCCGAACGGCGTCTCGAGCATGAACAGCAGCTCGCCATGCGCGCCCTTCTCGAGGTTGGTGACGCGCCCCGGCCTCTTGACGGGTGGTTTCGATGTGGACTCGAGCCACGAGCGTATGAGACCGGCGGCGCGCATCTCGTCCCTGAACCTGGCCTTGGCGGCCTTGTGCGCGGGGCGCATGGGAATGCCGCAGGCGGCGGCGAACAGGGGGATCTGCCACACCCAGCCGGTCAGCGCCCACACGAGCGCCCCCGCGAACAGCCCGCCGGCGAGGATGGCGAGGATGGCCTTGAGGCGCTTTTTCGCCCAAGGGACGCGGCTCTGGCGAACCGACAGATCCAGCCCCTTGTCGGTGAGCGTCCCGTCGCGCATGTCGGACAGCTCCGCCTGGACCCACAGGCACGTGCCGAGCAGGTCGAGCCACGCGCACCACATGTACCGTCCGTCGACGGCCGCCAGTGCGGGAATGGCGCACATGTACGCGGCGAGCATGGACAGGGAGCCGAACGCGAGGCCGACGCAGACGTCGGCGCCGGCCGGCTTGATCCAGTCGCCGCGCATCCAATGATCGGCGCGCCGCCACGACACCCAGTCTTTGCGCTCCCTGCCCGGCTGCGGGGCGGGGTTCCCCCACGGGTCCTTCCCGGTCGTCTCGGGCCTTCTGGCCGTGAGCCGGGCGACGAGATAGCCGATGGGCGGGACGAGCATGCCGGGCAGCCCCGCGACGACGAGGAGGACGGCGAGGACCCAGCTGGCGGCGCGTATCGGCGTGTGGTAGGAGACTGCCACCTCGGCCGCGCGGGACCTGGAACGGGAGCGTGATCGTGATCTGGAGCGGTTTGCCATAGTGCGCCACGGCTATGCGGCATAGCCACGCACCGCAAGCGGACCGGAAAAGACGGAAAGGATGGTCGGGACATGGACGCGAGGACGCGCAGGCGCGAGCCGAAGGGCATACCGATCGGAGGGCGTTTCGCCCGCGGGGGTACGGGGGCGGACGCCTCCGACCTGACGGGCCCGGCCTCCGGGCGCATGACGCGCGCGGCGGTGGAGGCGAGGGCGAGGTGGCTGTCGGCCAACTCCGACATCGCCGCGTACGACGCCGACGTGGAGCGTTGGAACGGGCAGATGGCCGAATATGTGGCCGAACGTCAGGCCATCCGCGACGAGGCGTACTCCCGCCTGGTCGACGCGAAGGGCCGGCCGACGAAACGGACCCAGGCCCGTTTGGACGCGGACGGCATCGGTGACGTCGTGCCTCTGCATGACCGGATGATGATGCTGGCCGCCGACGACTGCGCCGAACGCACCGACGCGCTCGGCGTACCTGATCCGCCCCGTCCGGAGCCACCCCGTCTGGAGGAGCGCCGCCGCCGGGCGCGCGAGCTCGACGCCGACGTGGAGTACGCGGCCATGGCCGACGAGGCCTCCGAACGGTTCGGCGCCGAACTGCCCGACCCAGCGCGGCTCAGGGCCATGCGCGCGGCCGCCCGTTCCGACGCGGCTAGGTTCGACGCCACTGTGGTGACGGAGCTCGACGACCCGCTCGAGGGTCAGACCGACGCGGCGGTGGAGGCCTGTGAGAGCCCCGACGGCCGGACCCGCCTGTCGGCCTCGCTCAACGCGAGGGGCATGGCGAGGCTCGACGCGGCCGGAACCGGGCTCGGCCCGTGGCGCGTCGCCTCGATGAGGCTCGCCAGCCGATACGCGGGACGCATGCCCTTGGCATCGGCGCTCGACGCCGAGCCGGACGAGAGGGCCGCCGCGACCGCGCTCATCACGCACTGCGCGCTCAACCCGTCCGACACGGACGCCGCGCTGGATGACCTCAGGAACTCGAGGTATGGCCGCAGGCTGTCCGGCCTGACGGCATGGATAAGGGAAAGGAGCCGGTCATGACCGACGCGAACGACAGGAGACGCGAGCCGAAGGGCATTCCCATGGGAGGCAGGTTCGCCAAGGGGAACGGGGGAGGTTCCGACGCGTCCGACCTCGTGGAGGAGACGCCGGCGTCCATCCCCGACGCGGCGGACATCAGGGACACGCCCGCGAGCCGCGAGGCCCTGCTCGGGCTGGCCCGCGCCATGAGCTCATGGGACGGCTCGTGCGACTGGGCCGATGCGACCGAGCCGGAGGAGCTCATGTCCGGACTGGGCTTCGACCCGGCCGCCGCGATGACCCTGGTCGATGCCGTCGGCGACGACTATTACCCGACCCGCGAGTTCGTCCGGTTCAATGACGCCGGCATGCTCGAATCCGTCGACGAGTCCGACCTGGAGGACCAGGCTGCCGACGAGGCCGACGACATCAGGCAGTACGTTCAAGACACGCCCGAGGTCCGGGAGGAGCTCGACGCCGACACGCTCCAAGGCGTGCGCGAGTCCGACCCCAAGGCCCTGCTCCAGGCCGCCCGGGAGGGCAACCGCTGGGACGGCGCGTTCGACTGGGCCGACGCGACCGACGACATCGAGTTGCTGTCCGGCGTGTACGGCTCCGGCCGATACGACGCCCAATGGCTCGTCGACCGCGCGTTCTTCGGCGACTACGAGCCGGGGCACGACTACATCCGGTTCGATGGCTATGGCAACTTCGAATCCATCGACGAATCCGACCTCGAGCAGGAGGCGTGGGACAACCGCGAGGAGATCCTCGACGCCATCCAGAGTGCCCGTGATGACATGGACGCCACCGGCTGGACCGACGACGACGTGGCGGACATGCTGGCCAAGCTCGACGTCAACGGGGAGGACTGACGTATGGTTGATGTAGGCAACAGAAGGCGCGAGCCCAAGGGCATACCGACAGGTGGCCGGTTCGCCGACGAGAACGGCGGAGGCTCGGACGCCTCCGATCTGGAAGCGGAGGACACGGCCGCGGTGGTCGAGGACCTGCCCGACGGCTCCACGCGCGTCAGCCACCCGGGCGACCCGACCATCACGTTCGTGCCCCGCGCCCGCCAGGGGGGCTTCGACCGCGCGTACGCGGCCGCCGTATCCAGCCCATACCGGTTCGGCGGCGCCGTCAGGGTCGGTTGCGACGGGTCGAACATCACCGTCCATTACGAGTCCGATCCGGTCTTCATCGACGCATGCGTCGACCCGTCCGACCCGGACGGGACCATGCTGTCGGTCATGAGGCTCGTCGACGCATGCCATGCGATCGCCGCCGCCGGCCGGTCCGTCAGACGCGTCGACGCGACCGAGGGCACGCTCGTCATCACCATGGCCGACCGGTCCCAAGTGCTCGTGCAGCCGTCCATGTGCGAGGCCACGCGCTTCGACGCGCACGGCGACCTCATCCAATCGGCCACGCTCAACCCGCATCCAGCCGGCGCGTCGAAGCGCCCCGGCGACGACTTCGCGCTCGATACGTTCGCACAGGGGCTGCCCGGCTCGTTTTACGACGCCGTCGACGCGGCCAACGCCCTCGCCGGTGGCCACCGCCGCGACCGCCGCGACCGGCCCGCCCACGCGAAGCCGACGGCCCGGCCGAAAGGCTTCGCCGCCTCGGGCGACGGAAACGCGGTCGGCTCCGCCGTCGCGCGCGTGCGCGTCCGGCGCGCCCGCATGTCGACCGCCACCGACGACGACCTGAACGCCGTCGCCCAGTCGGCCGTCCGGCTCGGACTACCGGCCGACGTGGCCGGCAGCCAAGTCACCGCCCGGTCGACCGACGGGCATTTCGTTCGCGCCGACAAGGGCGCGGGCTACGCGGCCGTCTGGCGCGTGGACCGGAACGGTGACGTGTTCGCCCTGTCCGAATTCGACATGTCTGAATCGGACGAGTACCTCAATGCGCTGCCGCCCGACCGACGCGAACGGTTTCGAACGCTCGTGTCCGACGCGTACCGGCTGACATTCTGAGGAACCCGCCCGCATAGCCCCTTCCCGTGCACCGCGATGCCACGGAAAGGGGCTTCATCATGGTTGACGTAAGCGGCAGAAGACGCGAACCGAAGGGCATACCGACGGGCGGACGGTTCGCCGACGAGATGGGGGGCGCTTCCGACGCGTCCGATCTGGCCGATCCGTTCGGACCCATGCCGGCGGCCGCGCCGGTGGTGGAGGACGCGGAACGGACCCGCGACCTGATCGCGCGGGCCGCGGGGTTCGAGTTCGGGCCCGACGGCCCGCGCCCGCTCGACGCGGATGGAAGACCTCTGACCGACGCGGCGCTCGACACGAGGACCGCCAAGGCCAGCTCCAAGTTCCAGGCCGCCGTGCGCGAACGGTTCGTCTCCGACATGTCCGACATCCCGTACCAGGACCGCCGCAAGGCCGTCAAACAGATGTGGCGCATGTCGAACGCGTACACCCGCCGCCGGGCCATCGACGGTTCGCCCAACAGGCGCTTCATCCCAAGCGAATCCATCGCCAACTCCCTACGCCGGCGCAGGGACTCCGACGCGGCCGTGTCCACGCTCGTCGACCTGTTCCACGAGGACGCGAACGCCGCGTCCGCCGTCATCCGCAACGGCTTCCCGCGTGACAGGAAGGGCGCGTTCGCGTTCATCAACAAGACCAAGAACCTGCACGGCAAGGACGGCAAGCCCGTGCATGGCTGGTACGAGGACAAGGACGGCAAGCCAAAGTTCGGCGTCCTGCCGAACCCGAAGGGCGCCGCCGCCCGCTCGTACCTGCGCATGCTCTACCAGCCGACCAAGGGCGTCCCCACCGACCCGACCACCCGCAAGGCGGTCGTCGATGCGCTCAACCAGATCGGCGAGGTCGGCGGACCGACCGCGCAGGCGAAGGCGTTCTGGAACATCTGCTACGGCGACGGCTCGCCGACCAACCTGAGGGGCGACGTCGACTACGCGAAGTCCATCGTGGCGGGCAGGCGCGCCAACCGCTTCGGCGTCGGCAAGATCGACGAGTACTCGCACGGCGGCCGCGCCCAGGACGGCTCCGGACAGGGCAACGCGGCCCGCATGGCCGCCTACGAGGGCGGGCTCACCCACGAGGCCGCCGTCGCGTTCTGCGCCATGGAGCCGCGCGACCCGAAGGTTTCGAGCGGCAAGACCGCCCACGCGCACACGTACATCACCCGCCGCCGCCGCAACGCCAAGACCGGCCTGATGGAGAATGTGAAGCCGCGCCGCCTATCCGAGATGCGCTCCTATATCCACCAGGTGTACAGCGTGTCCGACTCGGAGGTCGCCCGGTACAAGGCCGACCATCCGGAGGACTTCGGCGGCGAGACCGACTGAGCGATACGCGAAAAGGGACCGCCCCCGCGACCCCAGGCATCCGGTGCCGGGTTCGTCGCGGGGGCGGTCCCTTTTTTCCTATATGCGGCCGGTCAGGGCTCGATGGCGTCGTCGACGAGGTCGTCGTCGTAGTACCACGGGCGGAAAGCCACGTGATAGCCGGGCACGAGCTCGTCGCTGTCGGCCGATTCGGTCAGGCCGTTGGTGTTCGCGTTCGCCAGGGCCTCGGCCTCGGTGCCCCACCAGCTGCCGTTGTCGACGTCGGCCTCCCACGACGGGTCGGTGCCGTCGCCCTCGGGGTCGAAGAGGTAGGCGCCGTCCTCGTCACGGACGATGGCGTACTCGACGCCGCCCTGTTCGCGTTCCTGTGTTGCCATATATGGTTTCCTTCCTTGTTCGAAGGTACCCGCCCGCCGGATGGCGGGCGGGAAGCGTTCATCGGTTCCGGACCACGACCTTCTCGGCGGGTTCGCCGATGTTCGCGGTGAGGTATATGCGTGGGCGAACCGACACGACGCACGACGCGCAGCAACGTTCCGCCAACGCCTCCGCCTCACCGCGGCTCCGGAACCGTGTGGGTTTGTTTCCGTGGCGGATCTCCACACGCCCACCCTCCAATGAGGGCTGGGTGTGGTCGTCCATCCAACGATGCGAACCGTCCGGCTCCGCCACAAGCTCGAGCTTGGTCCCGGTGCCGAACATCCCATGGATGTTGTCGTCCATGGCGATGGGCTCCCTTTCCGGCGGGGTCACGCCCGCCACAGGGTCCTTGCGTCCCGGAGCACCGACACGGCCGCCTCGCCGACCGCCTTGAGCTTGGCGGACAGCATGTCCCAGCCCATCGGCACGTCGGAGCGTTCCATGAGCCCCGCCCGTTCGGCCACACGCATGAACACGCGGTTGGTGTCGCGGGCGAGCGTGGAATCGAGCCAACGCCCGAGCGCGGCCGGTTCCGGGTCGCCGTCGGCCAGCCCTGGCACGTCCGGCACGTTGGCGCCGAACACGGTGCGCGCGGCCGCCCACTCGAGCCTGAGCACGAGCAGCTCCGTGTCCCGCGTTTTGCCGGCCAACGCCGAACCGCACATGATCGCGGCCGTGGCGGACAGCATGATGGACGCGCTGAAGCCATAGGCGTTCGCGTTCAGCGCGTCGCCATCCCGCACGGTCGGCTCGAACGGCTTGCCGAACACGAGGCGCTTGCCTCCGGCCGGCTCCGCCTTCCCGGATTCCGCCTTTCCGGTCGGTTCCGGTTCCTTCGGCTCCGCCTTTCCGGTCGGCTCGGCTTGTGCCGGCTCCGCCTTTCCACTCGGCTCGGCTTGCGCCGGCTCCGCCTTTCCAGGCACGCCCCATTTCTCCAAGGCGGCTTTGCCCGCCGCTGTCTCCCAAGGGTCCACGCCCCTCTCCGGTTCGGCCGACTTCACCGGCTCCGGCTTTGGCGCCGGCGTTCCGTCCAACAGGTCCTCGAACAGGTCCACGCCCGTCTCCTTTCGTGTATTCTCGCCCCCGTCTTGCGTCCCGGTGGGCAGGCCGAAGCCGGCCACTGGGTCGGTCGCTGGCCTTGCGAGCCGGAAGCGCGCGTCGTCCGCGGGCCACTGCCTCGCGGCCGCGGCGCGGGCCTTCGCGCCATACAGGGTCGCGGCGGGGCAGGCGTTCGCCAACGGGCACCACCCGCACAGGCCGGACGGCCTCAGCGGGAATTCGCCCGCCCCGACGCAACGGTTCATCTCGTCCCATGCCCGCGCCATGCGCGAGCCGGTCGCGGCCATCGCCTCGTCCGACAGGTCGGCCGTCTCGAACGTGCGGTGCTCCACGTACACGTCGCGCGCGCGGCGCACCTCGCAGACGCCCGCCGTTTCCAACAGCGCCTTGTAAACGCGCAGCTGGTCGGCGTGGCGCATCCTGCCCGAATCGCGGTCCGGCTTCCTGCCGGTCTTCCAATCGACCACGCCGCGCTCCGCGTCGCGGTAGTCGACCGAACCGGTCATAGGGATGCCCCATATCGTCTCACGGAGCTCCTGCTCGGCGGCGGCCGGATGCAGCGGGATGCCGAATACATCGGTCAGACGGAACCCGTCGAGCTTCGCCGCGGCGCCGTCGACCCAGTCCGCCTCCATCATGGGGGAGCCGTCGGGCTTCGCCACACCGTCGGGGATCGGGTCGGGCTTCCATCCGGTCGCACGGTTCTCCTCGCGCAGCATCGGCACCGCCGCCTCCACAAGCGCATGCCAGTCGGGGTGCGCCACGTCCGGTTGCCGGGTCACGGCCAATTGCAACGCGCCGTGCGCCAGCGAGCCGAGCACGAGCGGCGAGTCCCATTCGTACCGTCGCAGCAGGGCGCGGCCGGCGAGCCAGCGGCCGGGGCATGAACGCCACGAGTCCAATGACGAGAACGAGGCGTGGCGCGGACGCGCCACATCGGCGCGCACCGTGCCATCCGTCTCGTCGAATTCCAGAATGGTGTCTTTCACAACAGGCTGTCTTGCGTCCCGGCGGACGCCGCGGCCATGTCGGCCGGGACGTCGCCGAACTTCGACCACATGGCGTCCAAGGCCCGCCACAGCACGCAGTAGCTCCGTCCGGCCATGTCGAACGACAGGTCCGGCGGCATCGGGACCGAAACGCCCACGCACGCGTCGAGCTCACGCCCGCACATCGGCGTGTCCAGCCGTTTGAGCCACGGGCGCGCCCTCAGCGCGAGCGCCACGCCCACCGACGGCACCATGCCCTCCCGCGCGGCGGGGAACATGCCATGCGCCGCGAGCCCGTCCAACAGGGACGGCGGACAGTGGAGCGCCGCCGCCACCCGGCCGACCTCGAGCCAGCCCGGCCTCACTCGAGCCCCCTGACCGACTCGACATCCAGCGTGCCGGCCGCGAACGCCAGGTCCATGGCCACGTCGAACGACTTGCCCACCGTCTTGAGCGACAGCCCGCCGACCAGGTTGGCCAGCCTCACCGCGTCGCGCACCACATGCGCGTCCGCCGCGACGGCCAGCCTCATGCGGTCGCGGTCGTCCTGCGCGTCATGGAGCGCCACCAGCAGCGCCGCCGGCTCCGATAGTCGACCTGACAGCACGGCCAGCGTGCGCGCCAGCGGAGACTCCGAGCCGCACAGCTCGTCCAGCGCCCGCGCCACCTCCGGACGTTCCGCGCGAGAGGCGGCCGAATCGATCCTCGCCACCTGGGCGCGCGTCAGTTCGGACTTGCCCGACAGGCCGTTGAGCAGCGCCGACTCCAACGCCGCGTCGTCCGACTTGCCCGTCAGCTCCGCCAGCTTCGAACGGAACGCGTCATCGGCCAAAGCCGCGCGCACCTGGAGCACCTTCTCCACGGCCGCGCGCGTCGGGCCGGACGGACGGCGACGGGCCGGACGGTCCGGCGCCTTGTTTTCCGCGTCCTCTCCATCCGTCTCCAGCGTCATGGACTCCGGGGCGGGTTCCGGCACGCTCCATGCGGTCGCGTCCGGTTCCGCCGGCGTCTCGGGCTCCGGCGCCGGAGCCTGGGGGACGTCGCGTCCGAAACTGTCGTCGCCGTTGTTGTTGAAATCGAATCCGAAGGCCAAGGTCTTCCCCTTTCGTATGTCAGGAATCGTTGCGATTAACCTATGCGGACTCGCATCTGCGTCGCGCGTCGACGCGGATGCGGCCCCGAAGCGTCATGCCGGAAAACGAAAAAAGCCGAAACAAAAAAGAGCGATCAAAAAAACCTGGAACCAAAAAAGACGAGACGAGAAAAACCAAAAGCCAAAGACCAAGACCAGCCCAAAGCACCACCACATACAGCCAAACGAGAATATCCCAAGCAAAAACACCAAAACAGAAAACAAATACAGCCAAGCAAAAACGACAACCAAATATTCCCAGCAAAAGAAAACAGCAACCAACAAGACAGACAACCAATCCACCATAACCCGACTTTCGCGCTCTCCAAGGTCGCCGACCGAGAAAAGCGGGGTCCGCGAACGGGGTTTCCACGCCTCCGGGCGCATAGGCGGACGGCATGACCGCTCGAATCACATTCTCGCTTGGCGGCTCGGGCGGGCTCGGCAAGTCGTCCGGAGCCCGCGCCGTCGCGCAGGCCCTCGCGCAGACCGGCATGAAGGTCGCGCTCGTCGACGCGAACCCGGGGCAGCAGTCCCAACGCGCGTTCCTCGGCGTGCCCCCCGACAGGGGACTCGAGGACGCCCGCTTCGCCGACGACATCATGGACGTGCTCGTCATGCCCGGACAGATACGGGCCGACTACGCGTTCCTCCCCGGTCCCATGGATACACGCGCCACGCACCTCATCGACCGCTACGGGTCCGCGCTCATCCAACTCGCCCGCATCTGCGACATCGTCGTCGTCGATGCGGACCGCACCGACCGGCGGCTGTGGAACGACCCCAACACCATCAGCGGCGGCCTGATCCGCCCGTTCGTCGAAGGCGGCCGCGCCCGCGTCCTGTTCCGCCTCGGACAGACCGGCAGCCAGCTGCACGACGGACTGGCCGCCCTCGATGCCATCCACCGGCCGGAACAGGTCATGGCCATCGCCCAGACGCCCATCGGCATCAGACCCCGCAAGCCGAACGAATGGCGCGCCATGCTCGACGGACTGGCCGAATACGGCGGATGCGACCAATGGACCGAACAGTCGACCGAAATGGTCGACTCCGGACTGTCCGGTCCTCCCCACGGACAGGAGTCCCGATGGCTCGCCAACGCGGCCGTCTGGGCGGGCGGACGGCCGGACGACTTCAGGCAGGAGCGTGCGAAATGGACCTTCGGCAGACGTCGCGGCTAGGCGTCGAGGCCCGCATGAAAGCCAACTCGCGCCGCGCCGACGCGCTCGTCAGACTCCGTTCCATGGCCGAGTCCGGACAGGGCGCCGACGCGCTCGCATGGCTGCTCCGGGAATGCCAATCGGATCCCGTGCTGCTGCGCCTGCATGTCTGGCGCGTCAGCCAGGCCATCTACGGCACGTCCGACACCACCGCCCGCCGCCAGGTGGCGAGAACCGCCGAATGGTGCCGGGCGCGGGACGTCGACCCCGCCACCGCCAACCTCGGCTGGCTACTCGACGAACGCACCAAGGGCGCCCGCCTGTCCGCGTGGTTGCTCGCCGTCGCCCTCGACCTGGGCTACCGGCTCCCGGGACCGAACCCGTACGACGTTCAGCCCGCCAGCAGCTGAGCCGCGAGCGTGCCGAGCCGACACCACACGTCCCATTCCGGCACGCCGTCCGCCTCGGCGCGGCGCCGCACCAACCGGCGCAGGCGCTCCGCGTCGTATTTGCGCGACGCCGTCTGCGACGCGGCGTACTCGCGGGCCAGCTCCGGGTCGGATGGCATGAGTTCCGGCAACAGCGCGGCGCGCGCCGGCTTCAACGGCTGGGTCATGAGCGCCACCGCGACCGCGGGTTCCAGTTCGTCGAGCGACCGGTGCCACAGGCCGTGGCGGTACGCCCACGCGGCCGCGTGCGACGGGTCGGCGTCGAACATGGCGCGCAGCTCCTTCAGTCCGCGCCCCACCGGCCGGGGCACCGTCAGGTCCGGGTGCGTCTCGAACAGGGCGGGCGCGTCCACGGCCATCAGGTTCCGGCTCAACGCGTCGTCGAACGCCTTGTTGTACACGTCCGTGCCCTCGTCGTCGTCGCGGTCGAGCGCCGACGCGTTCACCGCCTTGCGTAACAGCACGCGCCGTGGGTTCGCCCTCGCCACCGCCTCGGACGTCTTCTTCGCCCATGCGCAGAACGACGTGCCGAGCGTGGGGTCCCACCAGCCCTTCTCATTGACCTGCTTCTCCTTCGACACGATCGTCTTGTGCAGGATCTTCTCCGTGATCCGCGGCGCGGTGAACTCGAATATGCGCGCCGCCTGCTCCGGGTCCGGGAACCAGCGGCGCACCTGCTGCCGGACCAGTCCGGACTCCTCCAGCCATCCGGCGACCATCCGCCGTTCGGGCGAGTTCGGCTCGAGCGCCTCCTCGTTCCAGTCGATGCCCCTGACGCGCTCGTCCAGCTCGTCGCGTTGTTCCCTGTCGTAAGCCATGCCCACCCGTATGCGTCGCGCATAGCCCGGCTTCCATGAAATGGATTTGGTATGAGCTCCTGCCGTCCCCGGACGGGGCGGCCGACGATCAGGACCGGTTCCTCAAACGCGCCCGCCGCGCCTCGGCGGAGCTGGGGTTGTCCGAACGCCCCGGCATCGCCGACATCGGCCACTTGGGCGACGACGGCTGCATCCTGCTCGCCCGGGGCGGCCGGCGCTGGCTGGCCGTGGCCGAGACCCACGGCGACCGCGCGGCCGAGGCCGTGGCCCGCGCCGCCAAGGCCGTGGCCCGCGGATGCGACCCGCCGGACTTCCTCGACGAACGCCTGCCCGCCGCGCACGCGTTCGTCCCCATCAGCGCGACCCTGTCGCGCACCGCCCGCGACGACGAGACCGACGACTCCGACGTGAGGCTCGACGCGCCCGAGGACGGCTGGGTCGCGTTCAACGTGCGCCGCATCGGCTACGTCGAGGGGCAGCGCAACGACGACTGGCTGGCCGACGAGTTCAACCGCCAGGCCGACACGTCGAAGCTCCGGGGCGAGGGTGTGGGCGTGTGCCGCGTCGTCGCGGCGGCGCCCACGTTCGCCCAGGCGCGCGACCATGCGAAGCTCGCCGCCAACTCGCTCGGGCTCGGGCTCGCGCCCGGCTTCTCCGCCCATCGCTCGCGCCCGCGCGCGGCCCTGTGCGCCGTGGGCGTCGCCGTGTTCGCGGACGCACTGGCCGTGTTCGCGGTCGGCGGCCCGTGGTGGCCGGCTATCCCCACCGCCCTGTTCGCGCTGGCCGCGTTCTGGCGCCGGCTCTCGTGCCCGTCCGACGAGGCGCTCTGGCAGCGTCCGCGCCACCGGTGGTGGTTCCGCAGGACGCGCACCGCCCGCGTGGCCGACCGCAAAACGCTGGTCGGCGGCGACGAGGCCGGCCCATGGGCCAGGAAGCGCATCAACGGCTACGCGTTCCAACGCTCCAGCATGCCGTTGCCCGCAGGGGCCCTCGCGGGCGTCGCGACCCCGTCGGCGCTCTCGCAGGCGTCGCGCACCGCGAAGGCGGCCGCGCCGGAGGCGCTCAAGGGCGACGGCGGGCCGAACCTCGGCCGCGACGGCGGCGACGAGATGGCCTCGCTCGCGCCCGAGGCGCTGTACGGCGGCGTCGGCATCCTTGGAGAGCCGGGCTCCGGCAAGTCGAACCTCATGCACGGTCTCGAGCACTGGGGCGCCGCCCACGCCGGCCCCGGTGACGTGCTCGTCGCCATCGAGTCGAAGGGTCAGGACTCACTGCCCGTGCTCAGGCGGCTCATCCCGTCCATGCTGGTCATCGACGTCTCCGACCCGTCGACGCCGATGATTGACCTGCTCGGCCCCGGGACGCCGATGGACCGGGCGAACAACATCGCCGACCTCATGCAGCGCGCGCTGGGGGAGGGCCAGGTCGGCCAGCAGTCGCGCATCCAGCTGCGCGACTCGGTGTTCGTCGCTCTGACGGCCCTGCCCGCCCCGTCGCTGGCGCGGCAATGCGCCGCCAATGGCGTCAAGGCCCCATCCGGCTGGACCGGCTTCGCCTCCCGCCTGCTCGCCTCCGAGGGCGTATCGGACGCGAGGGCGCTGGGCCTGGCCGCGTGCGCCGCCACCGACGATCCGGATGTGCGCGCCGCCGTCGAACGCCTCCACGGCGGAACCAACGCCGCCGGCCGTCCCGCCATCCCCGACGGGCAGCTCATGCAGCGGCTCAGCGCCCCGATGAACAAGATGGACCTGCTCGCCCGGGCGCCCGAGCTGACGGCGCGCCGGCCGTCCGTCACCTGGCGCCAGGTGGTCGCCAACCACGCGGTCCTCGCCGTGAACATCGGGCCGGCCGCCAAGGCGGGCCCGGACGGCGCCCACGCGGCCATGCCCGACGGGACGAGAAGGCTCGTGGGCGCGCTCCTCTTCCAGTCGCTGCGCGACGAGATCGAACGCTCCTGCGCGGGCTGGCAGGACTCCGGCCGGCGCGTCCGCCTGTACATCGACGAGCTGACCGACGTGTCCGGCGGCGACGACGGGCAGGCGGGCGGCGGCTCCGCGGCCGTCAGGTGGCTCAGGGAGCGCGGCCGCGCGTACGGCGTGGAGCTGGTCGCCGGCACGCAGAACCCGTCCCAGATGGACCCGTCCCTGCTCGCCACCTTCCTGGGGCTCATGACCCTGTGCTGCTTCACCCTGCGCGCCTCCAAGATGGCGCAGACCGTCGCCGACGAGATGGGGTGCGACCCGCAGGCCATCCGTTCCCTCAACGTGCATGACATGGCGGTCCGCACGGTGGACCGCCGGCTGTCGGCCCTCGCGCCGTTCGTGCTGACCGTGCCCCACTTCGACGCGGGAGACGGGCTGGATGAGGGCCGCGACGCATAACGGACCGGTGATACGGAAACCTCTCGAAAGGAAATCAATGAAGGCGACAGTCGATTCGGTCCAATTGTCACGCGCGGTCTCGCACGTCACCCGGGTGCTCGACCCGGACCACACGGCCCTGTCCGTCCGCGCGGCCGACGGTGGGCTCGTGTTCGAGGCGGTCGGCGAGGGCTACAGCCGCGCGTCGGTCCAGGCGGACGTGGAGGAGCCGGGGGAGGCGCTCGTCGCCGGCGTGCGCTTCGCGCTGTACGCGGACGCCATGCCGTCCGGCGAGGTGGCGCTCTCGTCGCGCCAGGCGGCCACGGGCGGCTTCCTCAACCTGTCGGCCGGCAGCCTGTCGGTCGACGCCCGCCTGCTGACGGGCGCGTCCATGCCGCAGGTGCCGCAGGTGCCGTCCGACATGCTCGGGGTGGACCCCGGGGTGTTCGGGCAGGCGGTCGCCACCGCGGCCTCGTTCGCCTCCCGCGACAAGTCCAACCCGGTGCTGGGCGGCGTCAGGCTCAGGGAGCGCGACGGCCGGCTCGGCATCGAGGCCACCGACCGCTACCGCGCCTACGTGCGCACGCTCGACGTGGCCGTGCCGGAGGGCCTCGACGTCATCGCGCCGGCCGAGTGGCTCAGGACCGCCGGCGCGAAGGCCACCACGTTCGGCGCGACCGACCGCGCCATGTTCGTGTCTGGCGACGGCACGCTCGACATGACCCCGCTGATCGACGGCGCGTACCCGGACCTCGGCCGCGCGTTCTCCCCGGAACGCCTCAGGTCCGACTCCGTCGCCAAGGTGGAGCGCGCGGCCCTCGTCAAGGCCGCCAGGACCATGCGCCGCCTCGTCGACGACAAGCCGGTCATGGAGACGCGCTTCGGCTCCGACGGCGTGACCATGACGCTCAGGGGCGCCGACCAGGACGTGGTCCAATGGGTGCCCGCCGAGGTGTCCGCCGACGCGACGCGCAGGATCAACATCGACTACCTGCTCGACGCGCTGGCCGCGCTCGGCTCCGACGACGTCGAGGTCAGGCCGGGCCGCATGTTCCGATTCGTCGACGAGTCCGACCCGTCGACGCTCGTCGTGGCCGCCGAGTTCCGCGGCAACCAGGAGTGAGGGGGGAGGACATGGCGCGATTCCTGACCAGCGAGTCGGTGACCGAGGGCCATCCGGACAAGCTCTGCGACCTCATCTCCGACATGGTCGTCGACGACATGCTCGCCCATGACCCGCACGCGCATGTGGCGGCCGAGACGGCCGCCTCGGCCGACACCGTCATGGTGTTCGGCGAGGTCAAGGCCGCCGGCGGGTACCGGCCCGACGTGGAGGCCATCGTGCGCCAGGCGTTCCGCCGCGTCGGCTACACCGACCCCGCGTGCGGGCTCGACGCGGCGCACGCGAAGGTGCTCGACATGCTCAACTCCCAGTCGGCCGAGATCGACGCGGCCGTCGGGGACGGCGACGGCGCCGGCGACCAAGGCATCATGGTCGGCTACGCGGACGGCCGGACGCGGACGCGCCTGCCGCTGTCCGCCGAACTGGCCCACGCCCTGGCCCGCCGCCTCGCCGACGCGAGGCGCGACGGCTCGCTGCCGTGGCTCAGGCCGGACGGCAAGACCCAGGTGACGGTCCGCTCCGAGGGCGTGCGGGCCGTGGTCGACACGGTGCTCGTGTCCGCCCAGCACGATCCGAACACGCCGCGCGGCGAACTCGTCGACGGCATCCGCGACGCGGTCATAGCGCCGACGCTCGCCCCCTACGGCGGCATGGCATCCGCGTCGACGGTCATTGTCAACCCGTCCGGCTCGTTCGTCCTCGGCGGTCCCAAGGCCGACGCCGGGCTGACCGGGCGCAAGATTGTCGTCGACCAGTACGGAGGCGTCGCGCCCGTCGGCGGCGGCGCGCTGAGCGGCAAGGACCCGACCAAGGTCGACCGTTCCGGGGCGTACGCGGCCCGCTGGGTGGCGCGGTCCATCGTCGACGCGGGACTGGCGGTACGCGCCCAGGTGCGGGTCGCCTACGCCATCGGCCGCGCCGACCCGATCGGCGTCGACGTGGACACGTTCGGCACGTCCGCCGTCGGCGACGACAGGCTCGAGGCCGCCGTCGCCGACGTGTTCGACCTGACGCCGAAGGGCATCATCCGCGGGCTGGACCTGGCGCGCCCCATCTACACGCCGACCAGCAGCTACGGGCATTTCGGACGGGAGGGGTTCCCATGGGAGGACACGACGCAGTCGGCTCCGGCCATCAGAGCGGCCGTCGGCCTGTGAGCGCCGACGGGCTCGCCGCCGCGCTGGACGGACTCAACCTGACGTACAGGGACCGCGGGCGGCATGTGCTCGTCACACATCCCACGTTGGCCGGCGCGTCCGTCTGGGATGTGGATCTGGACAAGGGCACGGTGGCCGACGTCGACGCGCCCGCCGTGGACGTGATCCGCAGCGGCCTCCGCGCCGACCGCGCGTTCGACGCGGAGGCGCTGGAGTCCATACTGGACCGCGCCGGCGCCGAATTCGGCGTGGACGCGAGGTCGCTGACCGGTGCCGACCTGCTCGCCCTGTACAGACGGTGACGGCCCGAAGAACGAAAAGGCGACCCCCGGTTCCGAGAATATCGGAGCCGGGGGTCGGTCATATGGAGGCTGGGACCCGTTCGGCGCGCCGCCTACATAACGCACCGCTGAATCCAATAGACACCGGCGGCGTGCCGTCGGGGTTCCGGCCTCCGCCGATGCCCTATGCGCCCAACGCGCGGCCGGAAGCCTCCAGCGGGTCGAGGCCCAAGGCCACGTCGCCGGCGGCCTCGCGGCCGAGACCGGCCGCCTCGAGCGAGTAGCGGATGGTGCGCGGGCGCTCCTTGCGCAGATCGAGCTTCGAGAAGTACTCGTCCAGCTGGCGCTCACGGGTCAGCACGAGGTCGCGGCCGGCGGGGATGGCGAGGTTCTCGGTCCTGAGGGACGCGAACCGCTCGCGCAGACGGTCGTTCCAGCCTTGGCGGAAGCCGCACGCCCAGCGGTCGCGGCGTTTCGCCATGCGGTACGCCACGTACCGGCGCTCGTCGGGGTCGCCCTCCGCCATCGCGTCGAGGCGGTCGGACCATGTGCGGCGGATACGGGTCAGGCAGTCGAGCTCAATGGCCTGGAACAGCATGACGGCGGTGTCCGCGTCGCGCGCCTCGCCGACGAAGTGCGCGTTGAGCCTGCCGCGCCGTCCGGTGGCGGCCGAATAGTCGTAGCTGCCATACACGCGGCATCCGTTCGCGCGGGCGACAATGCCGGCGAGTTCCAGCTGGAACGTGTTCCAGCAGCGCGCGGCGAGCGGCACCGAACGCTCCGTCATGACGCGCCGCGTGCGGTCGCGCCTCCAGTCCTCGAGGCGGTAGCGGTCGATGAGGCGCTGCGCGCGCTCGTAGGCGAGCGACGCCTCGTTGTCCGACGCGGCCGGATCCGATGCCAGCGCCATGAGGTCGTTAACCTTGTCGATGATCTTGTCGATGTCCATGATCGTGCTCCTTTTTCCGTTCGCCGGTCCCATGCGTCCCGGCGCGACGCATAGCGGGAGGACATGGGAAACGAATACATCGACGAAAGGCTCCGGTCCGCGGACAAGGCCTACAGGCATATGACGACCATACTGGCCTTGCTGGCGCTGCTGTGCGCGCTGCCGTTGGCCCTTCTGTTCGACTCCTCATGGGTGTCCGATTCGAAGCTCGGGGTCGCGCTGACCGCGACCGCGCTGACCGCGCTGGCCTCGATCGCCATGGACTTCCTGTTCGCCATCAGGTACGCCCACGACGAACGGATCTGCGAGATCGACACGTTCGGCTGGCTGCTCGAGCTGGCCGGCTGGTACGCGGTCCGCCCGGACACGCCGGCGTGCGCGGAGAAGGCCGCGCTGGCCAGTCGTCTGGAGCATCCGGAGGCCGACGGCGCGCGCGACGCGTTGGCCGACCTGGCCGAAAAACTCGACGACATGACGGGCGAGCACTACACGGACGCGTGGCGCGGCGTGGCCGATCTGTACGCCGCGAACGTGGGGGAGCGGGAAGGAATGAACCGTTTCTACCGCATCGTCATGGCGAAGGTCGCCGAGAACCCGACCGCCGACCGGCTGGACATCCACGTCGACGGGTCGGAACTGAAGTGACCGCAAAAGAACGACCGGAGCGGGGCCATGCGTTCCGGCCGTCACGGAATGAGGCGCCAGACCAGCCATCCAACGAACGCAAACGATCCCAGACACAACGCCACGTACAGGCAGGTGCCTGCAAACGCGCCCGCCAGGAACGCGTCCGTTCGGCGTTTCCGCCGGTCCAGCAGGACGTACCAGTCGGCCTCGCACCGGTCGAATGCGGACATGTCCCCCGGGGTGACGCCGTACGACGCCAGCCATTCGGGAACGGTCGGCATGGGCTCCAGCGGGTCCGTCAGCGTCTCCTTGCGAAACAGGGCCGTCGCAAGGCCTTGCCCGACGCCCTTGAGAAAAAAGACGGGGAGCCGGTCGCCGGTCAAGAATGGCTCCTGTCCAGTTCGTTGAGCATGTCGGCCAGCCCCGCGCCCCTGTTCTTCCTCTCGTTTTCCTTGCGTTTTTCGTCGGCCAGCTTGCCCCATTCATCCACGAGCCCGGCGATGGTCCGGGCCTTCTTGGCCCACAGCCGGCAGTGGGGACAGCCGAGGATGAGGAAGTCCTTGCCGTCGCTCTTGAATTCAGCCTGCTTGCCGCAGTTCGGGCAGGCGGGGGCGGTTGCGGAGCGCCTCGACCTCCTTCTTCCAGCATTCCCGGAAGACCGGCGCGGCGTCCTTCTCCGCGGTGACCCATATGCCGTAAAAGCGGCAACGCTGATTGTCGAACCGTCCCACGGGGCATCCGTTCTCGCATTGCGGCCGGTCGCCGTAGGAGAAGTAGACGTTCCCGGTCTCGCTGTCGTATTCGTCCACACCGACGGTCACGTCGCCTCCGCAGAACGGGCATTCGTCCAAGAGGATTTCAACAGGTTCTGTCATTCCTCTCCTTTCCCGCGAAGCGATTCCACGCCTCCACCAGCCCGATGACGGTCGGGCCGCCCCGGTCCGCATTGTCCGCCCACAGCCCGCACCGCGGGCACCCCATGGCGGGGTTCGCGCCGGTGCGGAGGCGCGGCGGCCGACCGCAGCGCGGGCAGGAGGCACGCTCCCGGAACCCACGGACGTCCCGCGCCCACATCCGGCGGAACGACGGCGCCGGGTCGAAATCGTTGCCAAGCCCCCAGCCGTCAAGAAGGAAGCGGTAGTCGTTGAACCTGTCGATGGGGCAGCCGTTCACGCACTCCGGGCGGTCGGCGTATTGGTAGAGGACGTACCACATTCCGGCATTGCCCTCGTCCCGCCTGCGTATGGAGACTGTGACCCCGCCGCCGCAGAACGGGCATACGCCCAGAAGAATCGGTTTCATCACGTCCATACCGGACTCCTTTCCACGTCTGTCCATGCGTCCCGGCCCGCATGGCATCCAGGCATGAGCTATCCATATGGGCCCGAGCCCTATCTGGCGTTCGGCACGGTCGAGAACGACGTCGATGCCATATCCACGGCATGCTGGACCGAACTGAACCGACTAGACCGCCTCGCGGCGTCGGCGGAGCGCCGCACCGCGCTCGCCACGGACGAGATGCGGTTCGCGCGCTCACTGTCTGAGGCCCAGCGGGCCGGCCTCGCCTTGGGCTTCGCGCTGGATGCGGCCGGCGTCGACAAGCCGGAGCGGTTCCTGCAGGACCTGTTCGCCGTCATGGAGGACAGGGCCCGCGGGAACGAGGAAAGGCTGGCCTCCGAACTGTTCGGGGACAAGCGTCAGTCCCATTCGTTCTTGAACCGATCGGGCCAGAATGCGCGGTTCAGAATCGCGCATTCTGCCTCCAGCTCGGCCTGTCGCCTTTTCGTTTGTTCAACCTCAGTCACCCGCGTGTTCCACTCCTCGACCAATTTCACCAGCGGCATGCGCGCGGTCGCCTTAACCAATCCATCCGACGGGCATCCGAACCACAGGTCCGCCTTGATGGCGGTAAATACGGGATGCTCGTCACAGATGGGACATGTCTCCGGATTCAGAAGCATGTCACAGGCTTGCGTCCATTTATCGGCGAGCCGCTCGGGGGCGTCCGACATGGACGTGGTCAGCGCCGCCGGCGACATGACTCGCCCAACGGGGCAGCCGTTTTCGCACTCCGGCAGGCCAGCCATGACCATGCCGACCGCCGTCTCGAGGTCGGCGGTCACGCGGCTGTTGCAGAACGGACATTCGCCTAGTTTGATAGTATTCATCTCAGTCCTTCCTAAAAGTCAGATATTCGAAGCCGGCCAGCGCGTAGGCGGTGTCGTAGCGGACGAGTCCGCCCATGTGGCGCGGCTCCTTGTCCATATCCTCGGCCAGCAGGCGCAGGTCGTTGACCACGCATTCGTACGGGTCGGGCATGTGCGGGTTGGACAGTTCGCAGGCCTCGAAATCGGCCAACTCCCAGTCGTCGCGGATGGCAAGCACGGACTCACCGAACGGTTCCATGAGTTGACGGCGCACGATGGCCGTGTCGGATAGGCCGAAGCGGCCGAGGTCGTCCATCGCGGCGACGAGGCGCCCCCACCATGCCGCATTGAGTCTGCAGCCGAACAGTCCGGCGGGGATCCAGTCGTCCCAGCGCCACGGGAGTCCGGCCACGGCCTTCAGATACTCCGGGTCGGAGAACGGCCGGTGCGGCTTCTTGGAGGCCCTCGCCCAATGGCCCCACGCGCAGTCGAGCGCGGTGAGCACGAGCCCGTCAACCATCGGGTCGCCCGTGCCGCATTCGGCGAGCCATGGGGCGAGCTCCTCCTCGGTGTGGTCGTGGCCGGTCAGCGCGTATATCGGGTTGCTCATGATTTGCTCCTTTTCCTCGGACCGGACATGCGTCCCGGAGGAAAAGGGACGGCCCCGCCGGCTGAAGGCTCCTCTCCGAAGCGTTATGGGCATGCGCCGAGGGGAGCGGTCGGACGGTGGGGCGTCTTGATTGGCGGCTATGCGCCTAACGGAGGGCGTCGATGGCGCCGTCGTAGACGTCGTGCAGGATGTCCCAACCCTCTTGCGTGAGCCGGTCGCTGAAGGAGCCAAGCCCGCCCGGCACGGCGGCCAACACCTTGTCGATGTTCTCCGGCGTGGGATTCTTGCCGTTATCCTCGATCAGCGTGCCGATGTCCTCGCGGCACCACACGCCACCGTCGACGACGCCGTCTATGACAATGGAGTTGCGGGCCATGGACGCCTTGTCCATGACCGACACCTTCACAATGGCGTCCTCCGGCAGGGTCCTCAAATATTCGATGATTTCGTCGATTCCCATGATTCCGGCTCCTTTCCGTGAAACCGGTACGGCCATGCGTCCCGGCTACGGCCGGACGGGCGCGAACGAGCCGTCATCGGAAAGCAGAAGCATCGACCCGTCCCCATCCGTCCACGTATCGCAGAACCAGAGGCTCCCGGCGTTCGTGACGGTCGGCACGGGCGTGTGCCCGACCACCTGGATCCAGCCGGCCCACGAGTCGGCCTCCAGCTCCGTCCGGTCCGCCCAGACGGGCGACGGCACGGAGCGGCCGCCGCGCGCCGGGCCCGCCAGGTCGAACAGGTGCATCGGACTTTCGCGCAGCCGGCGGTCGAGTTCGCCCTCGGGCGAGTCCGACAGCCCCGCGTACGCGGCCCATGCGCCGGTCACGCCGGCGTGCGTGGCCAGGACGCGTCCGCGCCGCCACGCGAGCCTCATATCCAGCGGCTTCAGTGCCTCGTGCACGCCCTCGTGGGCGCGTGGTTTGAAGCCGTCCGCCTCATGTCTGAACCAGTGCGCCGCGTACGAGCGAGGGCGGGCCAGGTACGGCAGGTCATGGTTGCCCGCCAGCACGGTCACGTCGAGTCCGGCGGCCCGGCGAGCGGCCACCCAATCGGCGAACATGCGGACCGCGGCGACCGCCTCGCGGGCTGTGACGCCCCAGTCGTCGCAGACGTCGCCCAGGAACACGACCCCGTCCGTGCCGGTCATGGCGACGGCCCGGTCGACGGCGGGCAGGACGCGGGCGGATTTCAGGTGGATGTCGCCGACGAACAGGACGGTCATCGATCCTCCAGTCGGCAGGTGACGCATTCGCGGGGAAGATTGGCGGGCTTGATGCCAAGGGCTGTCAGTATGCGCATCGTGGCCCCAACCGGCGCGTAGCCGTGGTCGGCAAGGAACCGTACCGTCTCCGGCGATTCCCCTGACTTCTCCGCCAGGCTTTCGGCGGTCGCGCCCGTCTGTTCCATCTCCTCGACGACATCCTGCCGTAGCGACTCCGCGTTCCTGAAATATCTGGCCACGTTCGGCCTGTAGGATCTCAGAACGCGTTGCCGTCCGCGCTCCCGCTCCTCAGGCGTCAAAGGCGGAAAATGATACTCCAAACTACTCACAGAACCTCCAGATCATGCCAACCGCCGGCGAGCCTCCATTGGCCGCCGTGCAGGCGTAGCAGCACCGGCTGGAGCACGCCCTCGAAGACGAGCTGGTCGATGGGGCCGGCGACGCGGGCGAGGCGGCCCGTCACGCAAGTGCCCTCGACCGTGTGGGCGTGGGCCGTGCGCCCCTCGAGCGCCTCGGGCTCGAACCGGGTCCAGTCCGTCATCGGGTCGCCTCCAGCGCGGCGCGGGCGAGACGCAGGTGCCCGTTGCGCGAATGCATGACCGGCAGGATTTTGAAGTCCGTCATCACTTGTTTCCATCCTCTCCCATCAGACGGTGCCTTACGGCGTTGATGCCATCGATACGGCCCGTGCGGTAGTGGGGGTCGAGTTTCGGGTCCATGAGTGTTTCGCGCACCTCGTCCGCGCACCAATCATCCAACGCCTCCAAGCCGGACGGCACGCGCAGGGCCTCCTCCAGCGTCATAAGCGGGAAGGCCCTATTGCCGAGCGTCCGGACGACGAGGGTCCAGCCGGTGGTGAGCCAGAGGGCGCCGTCCGTCCAGCTTGTGCGGTTGTTCGAGACGCCCTTGATTTCGGTGCGGCCCCAGCCGGTGCCGTCGGAGTGGAGCCACAGCAGCCATTCGCGGTCCGCGGTGACGTAAAGGCCCGATTCGGTCGGCTCGGCCGGCGGGGCCGAATACGGCACGCCCATTTCGGAGAGGGCCTTTTCGACGCGCTCCGGTCCGATGCCGAGCTTTTCGGCGAGAATGCCGGCGTCCAAGTCAGACATACATGCCCTCCTTCCAGCCGACGAGCACGCCCGCGTCGGCCAGGATGCGGAGCTCCCGCTCCACGTTGACGGCCACCTTGCGGGCGTAGGCGAAGTCCGGGTCCTGGGAAAGGATCCACTGGTAGTCGTATGGCTGCCCGAAGTCCTCATCGAGCACGTCGATACACCAGTCTGAGCCATCCTTGGCGGCCGTGACGTCCAGCGACGTCGTATGGTCGTCGGACACCGACTTCCGGAGATACCAGTCCTCCGGCACGCAGTCGGTGAAGCCAAGCGCGCGCATGGCCGTGTCATTGAGGACGTGAATGGACAGCGCCGCGTTGTTGCCGTGTCTCGTGTATTCCATGGTTCTCCCTTCTATATGCTCCGGCGAGCCATGTCCAGCGCCAGCTTCTTGACGGGCGCGTCCCAGCCTTCGGGCGGCGCGGCCGGCAGAACGCGGGACGGGTCGAGGGCGGCGAGCCGCTCCTCCAACCGGCGGTACTCGGCCTCGCCGGCCATGAGCGCCCCGCGGCGTATGGCGAGCAGGGATGCGGCGTCCGGGTCGGCCAGCTCCGCCGTGCCCGTGGAGGCCAGCGAGACGGCCAGCCGCATGACGCGCACCGCGTGCATGAGCCGTTTGCCCGGCTGGTCGCCGCGCTCGTACATGTGGTGCTGGTTGTGGGCGTAGTGGGCCAGGTGCGGGATGAAGCCCGCGTGCAGGGCGTCATGCGCCGCATCCATGGCCGCACGGCCCAACGGATCGGCGCGGACCACGGCGGACGGCGGCAGAAGCGCCACCTCCATCGCGTTGGGCGAGCCCTTGGCGAACATGTCGCACCAATGGTGCAGCCCCCACGTCTGCACGTCCGCGCCTTGGGCGACGGTGCGCTCGCGGGGTCGGCGCAGCTCGAGGTAGTCGGCGCGCGTCGGGGCGGCGATGCCGCGCAGGTCGCGGTCGGAGCCGGGTTCCGCGCAGCCGTACAGGCGGCTGCCCGTCCCGAACACGAGGCAGCAGCCGTCCAGAAGCGCGGCCTCGGCGTCGGTCAACGGGGTCATTCGTCCTCCACCTCGAGCACTTCGACGCCGTTGAAGGACGAGAGGTCGCCCTCGTCCACGTCGACCACGTCGTAGTCGGCCCTGCCCTCCCTCAGGGCCTTGAGGACCGCCTCCCCGGTCGGCTCGCCCAATTCCCCCTCATCCCATTCGACGGAGAGGAGGTCGCGGCTCTCCTTGGTGCAGTCGGCGCTTACGGTCAGATACTTCACGATGTTCCTCCTTGGAAATTGTCCTAAAGGAGTCCATGCGTCCCGGCGCACAGCTCGATGCGCCGTCTCAGCTCCACGGCGGGCGGCCAGCCGGGGCGCAATTCCAGCGCCGCCTGCGCGTCCGCGTATGCGGCCCGGTATCGCAGGCGCGAGAGGCTCCATTTCGCCCATGCGAGCCAAACGCCCGCATCAAGCGCCGGGTCGAGGTCGTGGTCCCGTCGGTATTCGAGCAGGTTGGCGGCCCAGACGGCCGGGTCGGTGACGTTCGTCGGGGTTTCGCCCTCGTTCAGGCGTTCCAGTTCAAGCAGAGCATCCATGCCGGGCATGTATGCGTCCGCCGGGACGCATGAACGAACCGAACGGAAAGGAGCAAGAAAATGGAGAATGAAACCAGAAGAGACATGCTCGAGACGTACGCGAAGGCGCTGGAGGGCGGCCTGATGCCACTGGATGCGGCGAAGGTCCTCGCCGGCCGCATGGAGGCCGACAAGGCCTTCCGTGACGCGGTACTGCTCATGGCGGGCTGTGGTGGGAATGTGGATTGGGCGATGCGGTTCATCGCCGCCCCATTGGCGTTCGAAGGTGAGGTCAAAGCCATGCTGGTGAAGGCGTTCAAAACCGGCATTGACACCGGTCGTCTGAGGCGGGCGGACATGGCGCTGGCCATGATGGCCTTTGCCGCTCCAACGGCCTCGCAACCGCTCGCCGTCAGTGCGTACCTCCACTGGGCAATCGGCGACGAACGTTGGGCGCGCCGCATGGTCGATGCCGCGTTCAATCGCAACCAGACCAATTCTTTGGCGCATCTGGTCGACGCCGCCCTCGTACGCTCCGCCCATGCGGCGGATCTGGTTCAATCCTGATCCAGCGGGGGCTCCAAGGCCTCCGCGAGCAGGGTGCAGGCGGAGCGGATGGCGGCATGGACGTCCTCGCCCGCATTGGCGTGCTCGACATTGACGACGGTGTCGTAGCCGACCGTATCGAACGCGAAATCGACGTCGGAGCCCGGCTCGTCGGCGAAGCCCTCGAGCGTCAGCCAGCCATACCTGGCGGTCGGCGCCTCGGAACCGTCGGCGATGGCTCGCAGGGCGGCCGCCAGGTCCTCCCGGACGGCCGCGTCGATGATCCGGGACGCGGTGGAGCCGATTCCGCCGTCCTCCTTGATTCCGTAGGATGCGACGACGAACAGATTATCGGGCGCGGGGTCGTTCGACAATGTGACGCCCAGCCAGAAGTGTTCGTTGTTCTCTTGCATAGGACCTCCTTATTCCTCCGGGATGCAAGTTCCATCCGAGCGCTTCGCGCGCAGGTTCCCCGCGATCTCGTCGCCAAGAGCGGCGGCACGGCACAGGGACCAGACCATAAGCAGACATGCGGCGACGACCGCCGCGACAATCACAACAACCATGCCCACGGCTATGCGTCGCAGGCGGAAAGGAAGAGCGGAAATGCTCGAACTCGTCACCATGCCAGAGCCGTCCGGTCGTTTCTGGACGCTCACCGTCCTCGGAACCCCCGTCGCCACCGGCCACGTCGCCGACGACGGAAAGGCCATCTCGGCCGCGGTCAACTGGTGCCGCAACAACGGCTACGAGCCGCGCGGCATGGCCGTGGCCCGCCGCACCCGCATGTCGGGCGGCGAGCGAACCGTCTACGAGGCCGCCCTATAAGACGCGCCTGATCGCGTAGCTTCCATACATGACCATGCCGACCGGTGCGACTCCAGTGCCTTGGCTTGGACTCATGGCGTTCATGACCATGCCGTTGCCGATGTAGATGGCGGCGTGCGAACCGTTGGCGAGAATATCGCCCGGTTGGGCTTCCGCCAATGATGCCACGGGCGAACCGACGCTCATTTGACTGCCTGACTGGTGGGGGAGGCTGACATCGAATTGCGCGAACACGTATTGGACGAATCCGGAACAATCCCAGCCTGATGGCTGGTTGCCGCCGTACACGTATGGGTATCCGCTGAACTGCATCGCATATTCGGCCACCGCCTGCCCGGTTTTGGATGCTGGGGGAGTGATGACGGTTCGTTCCGCGCTCCTACTGGCTCCCTCCTGTTGGATAGCTTGCGCTTGGGCTTGTCGTTCCGCCTGTTCCTGTGCCTGTTTGCGGGTCTCCTCTTCCTGTTGGGCTTTCGCTTCGGCGTCTTTCTCGGCTTGGGATTTCGTCTGTGGCACGTTCAGGGTTTCTATGCCGCCCCAATCGCTGTCCGACTGCACGTCGGTGCTGACGCTTTCACGGGTCAGGTCTCGGCGCGTGGTCGTGGTAGCGGGGAACGAACGCGTCGAGGACACGGTTCCGTTCGACGGGGCGGCGGCCAACGCGGTCGGGGGGAGTGCGGCGATGCCGCCCGCGCCCAGTAGGAGCGCGAGCGTAATGGATGTGATTTTCCTATGTATGAGTCGATTTTTTCCTAGAGATTCCATTCGTTTTTTCCTTGTCCTTTGCTCACCGACCCGACGCCATCATTGACAGCCAAGACCAGTTCGGGCGTGCTCATGAGCATGTCGCCGCCGGTTTGATACCAGCCGGAACTGGTGTGGTCTTTGCCGGTAAGCCGGTAGGATGTCCTTATCGTCGAACCTAGGCTCGGGTCGGGGTATTTCGCCACGTCCAACGCCCTGCGCAGCACTTCGCGCACGTCGGACACATGCCTGCCGAACAGTCCGGGTTCACCCATGTCGCCAAGCACCCGGTCGGTAATGTCCACGTCGCACCAGTTGGTCACATGCAGTTCGAGGATGCGGTCCTCGTCGTCAGTGAATCTCAACTATCTTCTCCCTGTCGAACGATTGGTACGGTCTACCTGAATATTTAGGCGCGTAAATGCAGTGGCTGTTTGGCGTATCCACGATGGTATGATATTCGCAAGCATTCTTAGGGAATGCGTCATGGGTCACGGCGACGTTCACGCTTTCCCCGGTGGCTAAATCATCCAACATCGTGAAGGATTGGGTGACGGCAATCACCGCTAGATTGGGGGAGTTCGTGACTTTTTCCAGAAAAACGGAAAAAGTCCGAATGCCCTCATGTCGAGGGAATGGGTCGGTGCACATAGGCGTGTCGATAGCGTCGAACACGAACAGCATAGGCGCATGACTGTCCGTTTGGGGAAGAGTCTCCAGAATCTCTTCAACGGTCTTCCCATCGCATGTGACTTCCGTCAGATTTCTGCCACTGTACTCGTGGCAGCGTGGCTCTTTATCTGATATCACGCATACTTTGATTCCCTTCTTATAGGCTTGTCCCGCGATTCGTCGTGCGAGCAGGGTCTTCCCTGCGCCGGTGCGGCCTTGAATCAGCAGCACCTTATCTTTTTTGCCTAGAACCAGCGGCTGGCCGCTGTGGGGGGATTCTTCCTGATAAAACAATGTCAATCCGTTTAAAGGGTTCATACGTACATCCCCTCGTGCCAGCCGGTCAGAATGCCCGCCTCGGTCAGGAGCCGGTATTGGCGTTCGCATTCGTCGGCCACGGCCCGCGCGTACCCGTTGTCCGGGTTGCGTTCGAGCAGTCCCTGATAGTCGTAGGGTTGGAGGAAACACTCGTCCAGCACGTCGATGACCCAGTCCGACCCGTCCTTGACGATGGTCAGGTTGAGCGTGGTGGTGCCGTCTTCGGAGACCTTGCGGCACAGGTACCATTCTTCGGGCACGTGGTCGGTGAACCCGTATGCCCGCATTTTGGCGTCGGGGAGGATGTTCACGCCGAGCGCGGCGTTGTTCTGATGCTTGGTGAGTGTTACGCCCGTCTGGTCGAATCTGGTCACTTGTCGTTCTCCTGTCTGTATTCGGCCACATGCAGTGGCTTGGTGTCGATTAACCCATATGTTCTCGCCTGTTCCAGCAGCCATGCCGCATCTACCGGACGGCACGCCCCCGTGACGCCCGAACGTTCGTCCTTGACGTGGCCGCGTGTTCCGTTCCGCCGGTCGGCCACCGTGTACTCCACCAGCCTGTCCGGCAAGGCCAATCGTTCTCGCGTGCACACCAGAAAGCGTTCGTCGCATTCGATTATCGCCCACCAGTAGCGGCTCTCATGCGCGGGAGAGGAGAACCTGACCTTCACTCCGCGAGCTTCCAAGACCGGCCCCTTTCCACGACGAGATGCCTTTCCGTCAGGTCGGACAGCCGGAACACCAGCCGATAGGTCTCCATCAGCGTGTCGAACGCCTCCGGCCCGTACATCTCCCGTGCGTGGTCGGTGATTTCATCCAGATAGTCGTCGTACGCCCGCCGGATGTCCGTGGGGCGGGTCTCGCCGTCGAGGATGCCTTCAAGCTCGATTTCCACCACGGTGTCGTAGGCAAGGGAATCGTCCGGCAGACCATGCAGATGTCGGGCGTCGAACCTTACGGAGTCCTCCTTGACGATGGTGGTGCAGACGACCGGCGTGCCTGTTGCGACGGCCGGCCCCTCGCGTTCGTCGCAGTCCATGGCATCCCCGTAATCGACCATGTACCGCACCCCGTGATACCAGCGTCCGTCGGGGGCGAACAAGTCTATGAACAGTCCCGTCCTGACGGTCGGCGAGATGCTTGCCGAGACCTTGCCGACAATGTTTTCGAGACTATCGTTCAATGCCTTCCCCCTCTTTCTCGGTGGACGGCCATTCGAACGTCCCTCGGTCATCGACACGCGGCATGACGCGCACGTACCGGATGAAGTCGAGGGGGACCGTCATCGCGCCGCCGTCGAACAGGCCGAACGTGACGAGTCCGCCGTCGGCTTCGGGCCGTGTGGGGGAGGACGCGCATGTGCCGTCGGTCAGCACGACCGCGTATATGTCCGCGTCGTCGGGAATCGGATACAGGCGTCCCGTCTTCAACCGTGCGGCCTTCTCCCTCGTGTCGGGCGTGCGGTCGCCCGTGAACAGGCGCTCCCCGTAGGTGCCGTCGTCGAAGTCCTGTATGAGGATGGCGCGTCTTGTCGTGACCGGCTGGTTGTCCATTCGGCCGTCTCCCTTCAATAGTGAATGAATTGCAGTTGGGCCGCCTGCTCCGCGGTGAACATGCGGCTGAACGGCTTGCCGTTGTATGCGCTACCGCATTCGGACGTGGTGATGGATCCATCGGACGCGACCGACTCAACGATGCCCACATGCCCGTAGAACGGGTCGGAACCGTACTGGCCGCGCTGGAAGCAGATCACGTCGCCGACACGCGGCGTGGAGTCGACCCAATAACCGAGCCGTCGGGCGGTGTCCGCCCAGTCGGCGCCGTTGCCCATATGCGAGCCGGCGGGTAGGCCGAGCTGATGGCGGCGCACGTACGCCCACCACGTGCATTGGCTGAACTCGTAGGCGTTGCCCGTGTCGCCGTCCGCGTGGTCCGGGTCGAACCCGGCGGGCACGGACGCCTCGTCGCGGCCGTTGATGAGCGCCTGCACGACCTTGTTGCCGGCCTCGCGGACCGTCATCTTCGCGTCGGGGTCGACGTCGGAGCCCAGATCCCAGGAACCGGACGACAACGTGGCGCGGGATTCCGAACGGCTCGCCTCCACCAGGCGCGTCCTGGTGACGGCCGTCGTCGTGTCGAACCGCGTCTCATGCGGTAGGAGCGTCCACGCGGCCGCCCCGCCCGCCATGAGCGTGGCGACCATGGCCACGCCCGTCAGCCTCCACAGCCTCGTCCGGACGGCCTCCGTCCGCTTGTGCCTCGGCAATCGACACGCCTCCTTGGTTTCCGTGTTTCCGTACGGAATCGGCTATGCGTCCCGTGCGGACGCATACGTGGCCGCGTACCGACCGATACCGAGGAAAGGGGAACGGGAATGGACCTGACGGCCGTGGCGAACGAATGGTATACGAGACTGCGCACGAGCGGGCGCGACACGCCGATGAACGCGAGCACCGCGAAGGTGCTGGGGGAGGCACTGGCCGACCCCGAGGGGCAGGCGGTGCTCATGGCGGGCATGGTCGCCCCGGACAGGAGGCCGGAGGAGATGGTCGCCATGGCGGGTTCGCTGCGCGACGAGTTCAAGCACCTGTATGCGACGGGCGCCTTCCGGCCCGACCGCGACGCCCTGACGGCCGCCGACCGCGACCTGACGGCGCTCGGCGCGGGCTTCGGCTGGCGCGCGCTCGTCTCATGGCTCGCATCGGACATGTACCGCATGGCGATCTGCCTGATCGGCGCGGCGCGCTCGGGCGAAGACACGGCGCTGGTCTGCTGCCTGACGTTCGCGGCGACCGCGGGGCTGGGCGCGTTCGGCGCCGAGGTCGAACCGGTCGACCTGCCCGCGCTCGTCTCCTGAGCGGCCGGGACGCATCGGATGGTCCGTCGCGGGGTTTCCGCGGCGGGCCTTTTTTCAAGGAAAGGAGCCACGGACATGGCGAAGAAGGACATTGGGACCGAAATCGACCTCTCGGACCGTTCGGACGATCAATTGCGGCAGCTGGTGGCGGTGGGCACCGTCATCTCGGCCCGCGCCAACGACATCGTGAAGGAGGCGAAGAGGAGCCTCATGGACCGCATCGAGCCGGGCGAGCACCCGCAGGCGGTGTTCGGCGGCGTGTCTCTGGGCGAGCTGACCCGCACCAAGGGCGGCGACAGGGGCAGGTACAAGGTCACCGACCCCGTCGCGTTCGGCGCGTGGCTCAAGAAGAACGGGCTCGACGACTACTACGAGCCGATGCCCGTCGCCACCGCCGACGCGTGCGACGCGGGATGGCTGAGGAACCTCATCGAGAAGGACTTCGAGGGCGAGCTGCCCGACGGCGTGACCTACTCCGCGCCGGCCGCGCCGCAGGTCAAGTTCTCGCTGGATGTCGAGCAGGCGCGCCGTCTGTTCGACTCCGACCCGTCGGCCATGATGGCCCTACTCGAGGCCCCATCCGACGACGCGGAGACGGAGGAGCCGGACAGGAAGCCGGCCGATCCGCTGGCCGAACTGGGCCTGTAGCCCACGGGCGCCTCCGAGGCGCCCCGGAGGAACGAAGCATCCTCCGGGGCGCCTTTCGTTTATAGGGGGTTTCACGGGGTGTGCCGTGCAGGAGCAGTGGTGCTGGCGCCAGGTGAATCGGACTGAATACAAGCAGGTCCAATCGTGACAGGATTGTGACCGAACAGGGTCTTGTATTCACCTATACGGGCGGTGTATTCAGTCTGTATCAGTTGGAACTGAATACACTTTTCCACAGGCTGAGGTACTGGAAAATAAGGAAAATATAGAATGTAATACACTGATGTATCAGTGTATTCAGTGATTTTGGAGAAAGGCGTTTTTTTAGGATTTTCCCTTTATAGGGGACTGAATACGTGTTACAGGTGATACAGGCGGTTTCCCCCAAGGGGGAGGGGGCGCACCTCTGCCCGACCGGATTCGGAGCTTTAATATCGGACGGGCAGGATTGCCGCGACGGGCGCGCCAATCCTGCCCGTAAACCATCTCCAGCTCCATGGGCGGCATTTGCCTCTAGGAGCCAAATAAACGCCCCTCCGGACGGTTTTCGCCCCAAACGCGAAAACTTTCCGCGCCGACCGCCATAAGCCGCTCACGGCCTCATGGGCGGCATTTGCCCCTGTGAGCTGAATAAGCGCCTCTCTGGACGGCTTTCGTCCCAAATGCGGGAACTTGGTCCATGTCGGCCGCCATTCGCCGCCTATGCCGCCCGTGGACGGTTTTGTCCCGAGCATGGGGCTCGTTCGTGCCGACCGCCCACAACCCGATGGGCGGCATTCGCCCCTGTGGGCCGAATGAACGCCCCTCTGGACGGCTTTCATCCCGAACGCGGAAACTTGTCCGCGCCGGCCGCCATTCGCCATCCATGGAGGCGGTTGGACGGTTCCGGCCTCAACCATGGCGATCATGTCCGCGGCGGACGCCGCGCCCCCTTCGCATTCGTCCACCGCGGGCATGTCGTATCGCATCCGATCCGCATTTTTCCGAAACGGAAGTTTTACGGGCAGGCGAATCACGCCTGTATCACCTGTAACACGTATTCACCCGCCTATAAAGGAAAAGACCCCAAAAAACGCCTTTCTCCAAAACAGGTGAATACACTGATACATCAGTGTGTTACATTCTATGTTTTCCTTATTTTCCAGTACCTCAGCCTGTGGAAAAGTGTATTCAGTTGCAACTGATACAAACCGAGTCCAACACGGTTATCGGTGTTACAACGCCCTGTTTGTTCACAATCCCGTCACGATTGAGCCTGCTTGTATTCAGTCCGGCCCGCAAACGGCCCCATCACCGCCGAAACCGGTGTTACAGCCGAAAACCGTGACTTTTCCGGTTTTGAACCGCCCTGACCGGAAAAGTCACAATTGCTGGAAAGCGGCCGCGGCCATATCCGGCGGCCGCGCGCATAGCCCCGTGCCATGCCGTTCAATCCATTCGCGGGACAACCCGCAGACACCCATAGGGGCCGGCCCCGCAAGAAGGAGCCGGAGTCCACGCAGACCGAACCAGAGGTCCCCGTTGAGGCGCCCGCCGAGACGGAGTCGTCATGGGAGGCCGCCTGGGGCGGCACTGCGTCCGTGGAACCGAAGCCGGAGCCGCCGATGGAGGCGGACGGACCGACCGGCGTGCCCGTGGAACCGGAACCTCCGGCGGAAACCCCCGCCCCCGCCGAGGCATCCGCCAAACGGGAGACGGATATGGAGCCGGAGCCACCGGTGTCGACCCCGGAGGAACGGGATTCGCCGGACGCGTTCGCCGCCGCTTTCGCGCGACAGGATGAACCCGTCGACGCGTTCGGTTCCGGGAGGCAAGGGGAATCGGAGCCGTACGCCCCGGTGGAACGGGATTCGCCGGCCGCGTTCGCTACGGCCTTCGGAGGATCCGCACCCGAGGAACCCGTCGACGCGCCCGCCCCGGAAGAACCGGAGCCATCCGACGCGTTCGCCGCGGCCTTCGGAGGAGCGGAACCCGTCGACGCGCCGGAATCGGACGTGCCGCCCGAGTTCGCGGCCGCGTTCACCGAGCCCGGGGAGTCCGACCTGTCGAACGAGCCGGAGGACCTGGCGGAGCGTGCCCGCCTCGAACGCATCGGCATGGAGACGGCCGACCCCGACGAGAACGGCGACGGCTTCGGCGACTGGCGTTCCATGATCGGCTCCATGTCCGAGGACGGCCCCGCGGGCCTGTCCGGCGGCTGGGGGCCGGAGGAACCCTTGGCCCAGGAGCCGGCCGGGCCGGAGCCCACGCCACCGGAGCCGGTCCACGAACCCGTGGAGCCGTCCGGCGGATGGGGCCGGAGCGCATCTGACGGCTGGTCGACGCCGTCCGTCGACGAGGACCAGCCCGACGACGGTTGGGGCCGGAGCGGGGACATGGACGAAGAGGAGGAAGAGGAGTCGGCCGACGCCGGCGGAAACCTCGTCAAACCCATCGCCGTCATCGCCGCCTGCGTGCTCGTCATCGCCATGCTGGGCGTGGGTGCCTTCCTGCTTGTGAGGAACATCGCGGACGAACGGGCGAGAAGCGTCCGCAACGCCTCATGCGCCACCTACTCCAGGTGGGTGGGGGAGTACAACCGCGCGGCGTCCGACGCCAAGAGGCTGTCCGTCAAAGTCGGAGCCGTCGACAGACAATGTCCCGCGTCCGGAGCCGACAAGGCCGCCAAAACGGTCAAGGCGAAGGCGGAGAAACTGTCCGCCGAGGTGGCGGGGGCCGCGAAACGCGAATGGGCCAAGGACAAGAAGACTTTGACCGGGCTGAAGGACGACTACCCGTCCGCGTCGGCCGACACGTTGTCCGACGCCAAGGATCTCGCGGGCGAGGATGATCCGACCGACCTCGCCGACCTGAACGACATGAAGGCGCGGGCGAAATCCCTGGTCGGCAAGGCGAAAAAGGAACAGTCGGTGGCCGACGCCAAGGAGAAGGCCGAACGGGAGGCGAAGGAGAAGGCCGACGCGGAGGCCAAGGCGAAGCAGGAGGCCGAGCAGGAGGCGGCCCGCCGGCAGGCCGAGGAGGCCGCGCGCCAGCAGGCGGTCCAACAGCAGGCCCAGCAGAGCCAACGAACCTACACGCCGCAACGCCAGACCTACACGCCGCAACGCCAGACGACCACGCCAGCCCCGACGCCGACGCCCGCCCAGCCCGCGGCTCCATCCGGCAACGCCTCGCAGGACTTCTGAAAAAAAGGAGGCGGCCGGACGCCCCCGCCATGGGGATGTCCGGCCGCCTCCGTCCGCGGAATCCGTCAGCCGCGCGCCCTGACGGCCGCGATCCCGGCCGCGGCCGGGTCGGCCATGCCCTCGAGGCGCGCAACCGCGATGGCCGCGGCGGCCGGCGCGATCGGTGTCGACGGGTCCGCCTTGTGGATGCGCTTCGCGGTGTTCATGTCGGCACGCAGCGAGTCGGCGCCCGCCCTGTTGATGGCGTCGAACACCTCGCGGATGGTCACGGTCCTCGACTGGTCGAACATGGCGTCCATGCCGTACTTCAGGCCGCGGGCGACGTTGCGCCCCAGTCCGGCTAGGTTCTTCTGCCCCTTGAGGCCCAGATGCGCGTCGACGGCCGCGACGAGCTCCTTGAACGCGTAGGCGTTCGAATCGGGGTCGACGTCCGGCATGGCCGGCCTTTCCTTCGGCTTCGGGGAGAACCGTTTCCTCGGTTTCGGCTCCGGCGCGGGCTTGGGCGCGGCGATGGGCTTGGGCTCGTATATGGCGCATTCCATGGGGCGGCCGACGCCGGCGATGTGGCGCAGGGCGTCGGTGCCCTCGAGCACCGCGCCGGAGGCGTCGAGCACGACGCGCAGCGGCTCCATGCGGTCGGGGCAGTAGTCCGCGTCGGAATGGGCGGCGCCGCCGGGACCGGCGAGGCGCAGCGCCTCGTCCGGTTCGATGGTCTTCAGGCTGTAGAGATATTCAATGTCCATGCGCGTGCGTTATGCGTCGCGGGGATCCGTTTGTGGATCTTTCCCGTCCGACCCCGGCGGAACCCTTCCCGGGACGCATGGGGGCGGTGTAAACGCGAGGGCCCGCCGGTGTAGGCTGGAGCCATCGGAAACGACAGACAAGGAGTTCGATATGGACGAGGAGAAGGACCTGGAGGCCACGGCCGCCATCCCACCGGCCGGTACGGAGGATGCACCGGAGAGAAAGGATCGCAGGTGGATCATCTTCGGCGCGGCGGCCGTCGCCGTGGCCGTCCTGGTCGCCGGAGGCGTGTGCGGATACCGTGCGTACGAGGGCCATCAGGTGTCGGTGGCGCGCCAGACATGCCAGTCGGCCGTGGCGGACCAGGCCAAGGCTGTGAAGGCGTACAAGACACTGCTCGGCTCGGATGATACCATGGCCGCGTTGAAGACGGATGCGAAGAGCGTGAAGGACGCGAGGACCGTCGACACGCTGGCCAAGGCGGCCAAGGCGAAGCTTCCGGTCATGGTCAGGTGCGACGCATCCAAGGCCGTCGGCCTGGACGCGGCCGCCATGAAGGCCGGCAAGGCCGTGAAGACGGTCAAGGCGGATGCGAAGGCGTTGGACGCGGCGGCCAAGGCGGTCGAGGCGTCCAGGCTCGACAAGACCGTCGCCAACGCGGAGGCCCTGTACAAGGCCACGGACGGCAAGGTCCAGGATGATAAGACCCGCGAGGCGTTGGCGAAGGCCGTTAAAGCGCGTGACGCCAAAGCCATCGCCAAGGCCGTGAAGGCCGTGAACGATTCGAAGACGGCGAAGGAGAAGGCCGATGCCGAGGCCGCCGCGAAGGCGCAGGCCGAACAGGAGGCCGCGGCCCAGCAGCAGCCGCAGTCCCAGACAGCAACGACCGGTAGCTCCACTTGGTCGGGTGGAACGTATACAAATGGCGGCGATTCGACTAGGGTCTACACGAACAACGGGGGTGGTACCTACCATGCGCCGCAACAGCAGCCGACATATCAGGCCCCACAGCAGTCCCAGCAGCCGTCGAACAACGGCAACGGCGGCGGACAGCCTTATATTCCGCCGACGTCCAGCTGCACAGGCCCAATTACAGGTTCCTGTTCCACCGCCCCTGGCGGCGAGGTCTGGTGGTGATTTCCTGTAAACGACGAAGGCCCCATTCTCCACGGAGGATGGGGCCTTCGTCGTTCTATCTTCCCAGCCTTCTCGATAGCATGGTCGCGGGGCGTTCCCCACGAGGGGATAGAGAAGACGGCGCAGCAGAGCCCGACCGCCGCGCAGGTGGGGATGGCGAGCCTGACGACGCGGCGCGGCTGGTAGCGCGGCCAGTCGTACGACCCGATTTCGACGCGCAATGGGACGATGGAGAGCACGAGCCCGCTCAGGATGAAGAACAGGGCGACGCACTGCCTACCCGGCAGCAGCCGGTGCAGGATGCCGCCCGTGTAGTGGAAGGCGACCACGGCCAGGACCGCGAGCCCTCTCAGTCCATCTAGGGAGTCTATGCGTTCGATGTCGTTCTTCTCTTCCCTATCATGCATGCCCCACGGCATGCATCCCTGGGCGCATAGTCGACTTTCCGAATGGGCCGCCACCCATGACGGCCCCATGAAAGAAAGGAATGAAGTGGCGTTCAAACACTTCGACTTCAAACGGCTCGCGCATGCCGCCGTGGCGGTCGTCGCCGCGACGGCTACGCTCGCGCTTGGTGGCGTGACGGCGGGCACGGCGATGGCCGATCCCGCGAAGCCGCATGTGAACGGCGACGCGCCCGCCAACGGCATCGCGTTCGCCAACCTCGAGGGCCAAGGCTATGACGGATGGCTCGGCGGTTTCTTCCTGGGCAACAAGGGCGAGCAGGGCTATTGCTTCGACTGGGGCCTGCCTGCCGCCATCATGGCCTACGCGACGATGAACTGGGTGCCCGCAGCCAATTCCGACCAAGCCAACCGCGTCGGGTGGATTCTGCGCCAGGCCGACACCGACACATCGATGATCGGCTTCACCCACGAGCAGAAGATGCAGAACACGCTCGACCGTGCCGCAGCGGCCGTGATCGTGCATGACCAGCTCGACAAGACCGTGGGCAAATGGCAGCAGGCTCGTCAGTATATGAACACCCACCGCAGTGAGGTCGGTCATGGCTGGCAGGAGCTTTGGTCCGGTGTTGGGCCTGGCGGCGGCCAGTACATCGGAGACTTCACCATCGGCCAGGTTCTTGACCGCGCGGACGAGCTGTGGGCCCAGTCCGCCGGGCACGTCGCGGGCACCGGAGCCGTTCCGGACAAGTCCTACAAAGACGCGCAGCGGCATCTGACCACCAGAGGCATCTGGTACAAGGACGGGAACGGAGCCTATGTCTCCACCAAAGTGACCGTGAAGCTGCACGAAGGCGCCAGGTTCGACGCCGCCGCGAACGGCATGTATGGTGGAACCCTCAGCGCCGACGGCATGACCTGGACCGGCTCCACCCAAACGAACCTGGGCGACGCCGGCCTGCAGCTGCCGTTCACCGCCACCAAGGACGGCGACGGGCTTTATGACACCACGTTCGAGAACGTCGTGTACACATACCAGTACCCGACGAACCCGAACGGCCACCAGCGTATGGCTAAGTGGGGCGCCGGGCATTCCGACCCCGAGATGAAGGCATCCCAGGCGTTCAAAATGCAGTGGACGTTCCAGCCGCAGGCCACGACCGAAGCCACGACCCACAAGCTCGAAGTCGGCGGCACGCCGACCGACAAGGTGACCAGTTCCGTCGGCGACCTCATCAGCGGCACCGGCGCGGACGGCACCACACACAACACGTGGAACGGTAACACCAAGGCCACGTTCAAGGGCTACTTCTTCACCTCCGCCGACCAGTCCGTCCTGACCCAAGTCAAGCGGAACGCGAACGAGACGCCCGCCCAGTACCTTGCCCGCGTCAAGGCGAAGTATGGCGAGCCGGCCGCGACCGCCGAGACGACATTCACCGGCTCCGGCCAGACCAACACTGTGACCGCCAAGACGGCAACCGGCGATGACTGGACCGTGCCCGCCGACATGGGCGGCTACTACGGCACCTGGGTCTGGACGTTCGAGAAGGCCGAACAGCAGCCCGACCTCCAGAATCGTTTCACCGGCGACTATGTGGCCGAAGCAGGCGTCGCTTCCGAAAACGCCGTCGTCCACACCGAAGCGCACGCCGCGTCCCAGACCGCGAACGCGACCATCGCACCGAACGGCGAGCTCGCCGACCGCATCACCATCACCGGCCTGCCGGAGAACCTCGGCAAGTACAAGCCGTCCGACTCCCTGCCCGGCGTTGGAGCCGACAACACGAAAGCCACCGTCGACGTGTACTGGGCCGGCCGCAAGGCCGGAGCCGTCTCCAACCAGGATGACGACATGCTCTACCAGCCGTCCACCAAGGACGCACCGGCCGACGACGCGAACCACAAGCACATCGCCACCTACACGTACGATCTGGCCAAGCTGATCGCTGCGCAGAAGGGCTACAAGTCCGGAGACCCGCTCACCCTGACCGTGGGCGGCGGGGCCAACGGCTCCAAGACCGCCGACGGCAAGACCGTCACCCTCAAGGCAGACAAGGGCACCGGCTTCTACGCGTTCGTGTTCCGCTACGCGGGATGCGATCGCGTGACCGGCGTGACCAGCGCCTATAACGATCCGTTCGAGCGCGTGTTCGTCCAGGACTCCAAGCAGGTGACGCTGACCAGCCATGCGGCCCCGAACCGCGTCAAGGTCGGCGACAGGTTCCATGACACCGCCAAGATCTCCGGCCGATACCCAGCCAAGTACCTCAACGGCGCGTACGTCGAGTTCACCGCCTACGAGCCCGTGTCCGGCAAGCCGGACATGACCGCCGCAAAACTGCTCGACGCCGAGAGGCATCCGCTGACCGCCGACCAGATCGACAAGCTCGCCAACGGCACCGAATTCGAGGTGTCCAGTTCCGACGTGGCCGCCGACAAGGCCGGCACCGTCAACTGGCAGGCCACCCTGTTCACCAAGGACGGCATCCGCCTTGCGGGCCACGAGTTCGGCGCGACCGACGAGAGCGTCGAGGTCACCGGCAACGGCCATGTCAGGTCCGTGTCCCAGAAGCAGGGCGCCGTCGGAGGAAGGATGTGGGACCTCATCCAGGTGTCCAACGTCACCACCGGCTCCGACCGCGGCAATGTGCCCGCCGGCTCCAAGGTCGTCGTGGACGTGTACAAGCACCAGGGCGAGGATGGCGCCAACAAGGGGCAGCTGGTCGAATCCAAGACCTTCCCCGTCGACGTGGCCAGACTCCGCAACGGCTCCGACTCCTACTGGTTCAAGGCCGAGATGTCCAAGACGTACCCGGCCTCCGGCCGCTACTACTGGACCGAGCGTCTGGTCGACAACTACGGCAACACGCTCGACAGGTCCGACTACGGCGACCAGGACGAGCAGACCGATGTGCAGGAGTACTCCACCGACACGGCGAAGAAATGGCTGTCCGACGACAACGCGCTCTACTCCGACAAGACGGTCAAGACGTTCGACATCCTGACCCAGACCTGGTTCAAGGACTGGGGCGCGGACGCGCACCGTGACACCGAGGGTGACGAGACCCAGTCGCGCGGCGTGACCGCCGACGGCACCCGGTTCCAGACCTCCATCTGGCGCCGGAACGGCTCCGACTCCTCCAAGGACGAGAAGGTCGTGGACGGCAAGGCGAACGCCATGCCGAACATCGACCGGAAGGCCGCCAAGGCCGGTCGCATGTACCAGAAGGTCAAGTCCGAGACGTTCGCCCTGTCGAACCTCGAACCCGGTACCTACTACTACGGACTGAAGGTCACGAACGACCAGGACGCCGCGAACCTCGCCAAGTACGTCGGCGAGAAGGACGGCGGCCTCGTCTACGAGGCGCCGAAGCGCGTCAAGAGCGAATCCTTCGACATCGTGCGCGTCACCTCCAGCCGCCGCAACGCGGCCACCGTGACCGGAACCGTCAAGCACGTCGACGACATCCTGCATGTCGGCGGCACGCTTCCGAAGGGCTCCTCCTACAAGGTCGAGGCCTGGCGGGTCAAGAACGGCAAGGCCGTCGAGAAGGTGTCTGAGTCGAAGACCCACACGCTCGACCATGACGCGACCGGTGACATCCAGGTCAACGATGTGCCCGCCCCGACGAAGGCCGGAACCTACCAGTTCCGCCATTACGTGTGGACGCCTGACACGCTGGGCGGCGATCCGTCTGTGACCGACGCCATGGCCGTCATCGACCCCGACGCCACCACCGGCTACAAGTACACCAAGCACCACCTGCTCGCGGACGGCGACTCGGACGAGTCCGAGCGCTTCGAGATGGTCTCCATCGACACGTACGTCGCCAAGACGAACAACGTGAAGACCTATAAGGGCAAGCACTACGTCGATGTGACCGACGGCGCGGACGTTTACGACCACGCCGAGATTGACGGCAACCTGCCCGCCGGCTACAGGCTCGGCTTCACCCTCTACAAGGAGGGCAAGTCCGAGGCGGCCGACACCGCCGTGGCGACCATCCCGCCGACCGACCTGGCGGCCGCATCCAAGGCGTTCGACTCCGCGACCGTGCATCTGACCGAGCCCGGCACCTACTACTGGGTGTACTCGTTCAGCGGCGCCGACGGCCAGACCTGGATCGACGGCGACGGCTCCCCGGAGCTCAAGGAGCTCATCAGCAAGCATCGCATCCCGGACGAGACGTTCAACGCGGTCCGCGTGACCACGACGACCGCCAAGTGGACCAGCAAGGGCGGCGAGACCGTCGACGTGGCCCGCATCGAGGGCTGTCTGCCCGACGACGCGACCATGAACTTCGAGCTGCACGACTACCAGACCGGCGACAAGGTCGCGGAGACCAGTGACGTCAGCCTGAAGTCGCTCGGCTACAAGCCGTGCGAGCAGGGCGGCGACGAGGTCCAGACGGTCGAAAGCCCGAAGGTCACGCTGCCGGACGCCGCGGACCACTACTTCGTCGAATCCGTGAAATTCGGCTCCGACGAGTTCCATCGCGGCAACGACAAGGTGTCCCATGAGTCGACCCGCACCATCGACGCGACCACCGATACGAGCGTGGAGTACACGCTCGGCACCGCGGTCGCCGACCATGCGGACCTGCTCAACATCAGGTACGTCGGCAAGGATGGCAAGGACATCCGTGACGACCTGACCGGCCCGCTAACCGCCAGCTGGGAGCTGTACCGTCAGGCGGACGGCGATGATGCATCCAAGGACGAGAAGGTCGCCGACGTGGACAAGGATGGCGTGGCGCTCGAATCCGGTCAGACCGAAGTCGAGTCCAGCCCGTACAAGCCGGACGGGACCGGCCTGTACTACTACGTCATCACCATCCGCGACGAGAACGGCGACGTCGTCAAGCGCGGCGCCGCACGCGAACCCTCCGAGTCCTTCCGCATCATCAAGGCCGGGTCCAAGACCGACCGCGTGGTGTCCGAGGGCACGAAGGTGCGTGACCGGGTGACCATCTCCGGCCCGGTGGCCGAAGGCACCATGGTGTCCTGGACCCTCATGAAGTACGGTGAGGGCTCCGCCGACACGGACACCGTGGTCAAGCGGTACGACACGCCCGCCGACGGCGCCGTGCTCGTCACCGCGAAGCAGGCCGCCGAGGCCGCGAAGTCCAAGACCGTCATCAACGGCCCGGAGTTCGAGGGCGGCAAGGCCGGCGAGAACTACTACTGGGTGTTCAGCCTGTCCAGCCCGGCGCGTGACGGGGAGACCGGCGAGCCGCTGAAGCCGAAGGGCGCGGCCGACACGTCGCATCTGGCGGCCAACTCCATCGCCGCCATCGACGCGGAGGTGGACGGTGACGGCCAGGAGCCGCAGGTTGACATCCAGCGGTTCATGACCGACCGCAGCCGTGTGGAGGACGAGTCCTTCAACACGGTCAAGGTGACCACCATGGCATCCAGCCATGACGCCACCGTCGGCGACAAGGTGCACGACACCGCGATCATCACCGGCGACATCCCGAACGACGGCTACTGCGTGTCCTTCGAGTATTGGAAGCGCAACGACGGCGACGTGAGGAACGACCACCTGAACGACACGTCCGAATGCGTGGCGGTGCCCGCCCATGCCACCACGGTCGACTCCCCGGAGCGTACCGTGGTCGAGCCTGGCGAGCACTACTACCGCGAGCGTCTGACCGAACGTGACACCGAACGCGAAGTCTCCTACGGTGAGGCGCGTGTCAGGGATGAGACCGTGCTGGTGCGCCTCGCCCCGACCGGCGTGGCCGCGGCCGGCGCGGCGGGTGCGATGCTCGCCGTCGCGGGACTCGGCGCCGCTCTGGCCCTCGCGTCCCGCAGGCGTCGCCGGGTCTAACCCGGACGCCCGTAGGCGCGCGAAAGGGGAGGCCGCCCCGCCCGGAGATCATTCCGGTCTTGGCGGCCTCCCCTTTTCGCGTCTTCCGCGGCCCCTACCGACCGGACATGCGCCTTCTGGCCTCGAGGGCCCAGGAGATGGCGGCGGCCGCCTGCTGGGGGACGACGCCGTTGCCGCACAGCTTCAGCTCCATGTTGCGGTGGTTGCCGTCGACACCCCTCCAGATGGCGGGGTCGGTGACCCATCCGTCGGGCAGCCCCATCATCCATTCGGACAGCTTCGGGCTCAGGTGGGCGAGCGTCAATGGCCGGTACGCGCCCTTGGCGTCCGGATCGCGCCGCCATTGGGCATGGCGCATGTCGTCCCAGTAGTCGGTCACGCATTTGGCCGGCAGGAGCGTCGACGGCACGCACGCGTCCGGGTCGGCCGTCCTGACGGACCGCCAGAACCCGGCGAGCAGGTCGAGCCCGTCGGAGGCGGCCCGCCAGCGGGCCACCACGCGGTCGCGTTCCGGCTGGTCGAGGTGGAACGACCCGTCGGGGCGGGGCGCGTGGTCCCTGAGCCAGCACGGGTCGAGCCACTGCGGCTCCGCCTTCCGGCCGAGCCAGCGCTTCAACGCGCCGGTCGCCTCGGTCGGGCATGGGGCCGGACGGCCCAGGATGGCCTCCCAGCGCCTGACGGCCGGCTCGAACCGCCCCCAGTCGACGACGCGGCGGGGCGACTCGAAGCCCGCGAGCTGCGTGCCGTCGGGGCACCTCCCCGTCATGGTCATCCGCATCGCGGCGGGCAGGTCGAGCGCCCGGCGCTGGCCGGGCCTCCACTGCGTGCTCGTCAGGTTCTCCGCGTACGGGTCGAACGCGCACGGCGTGGGCATGATCGCCCTGTCGTCGACCTTCATGCCGAACGCGGCCGCGCCCTCCAGGCAGTCCTGGTTGCGCCTTTGGTTGTGGCCCTTCACGTCGCGGGCGCGCGGCGTGGGCATGAAGCCGCTGTCCGAACCCTCGTACCGTCCGTTGGTCATGACCTCTCCCTTCTCGATCTCGTCCTTCAGTCCGACGGCGTGCCCTCCGGCGCGGCGTTCGCGCGGGTTCTGCCCGCCACGCCCGGCGCCGTTGGACGCGTCCGGCGTCGGCAGGAGCGACACATGCGCGTCCACGTCCTCGACGAGCTTGCCGGTGGAGCTCCTGCGGTTGCGCGACAGGTCGCCGCGCCTCAGCACGTAGTCGAGCGCCGCCCCGTGGCGGGGCGCCAGCGAGTCCATCGTGGTCGGCGTGCTCAGCAGCGGAACGGACACGCCCCCGTCGGGACCGACCTCGTCGCGCAGATTCGCGTATCCGCCGCGCCCGGCGCCGCGCAGGGCCTCCAGCCCCGTGTGCGGCGGGAGCATGTCCATGCAGTTCGGTGTGGGCAGCGTGTCAGCCACGTCCGTCTCCGATCCGCCCGGGCAGGTCGAACAGCCGCGCCTGCGTGGTCAGGCTGGTCTGGCGCTCGAGCGGCCGGCCGGTGGTGCCGGCCCGCCCGAACTCGCCGTCCGACGCGCGGGGTGTGTACAGCACGTCGACGCCGCCCTTCTCGGCCACGTCGGCGAGCGTGACGGCGTGGCCGCCCGCCCGCTTGGCCTCGGGGCTCATGGAGCCGCCGGAGACCCCGTCCCGGTTGAGCGGCGTGGGCAGCATGCCGTCGTCCAGCCGCGCCATGGAGAGCCACTCGGCGGGCAGCGCGTACACGGCGCCCGCCGCCATGGCCCCGGAACGTGGCCATGCGTCCATGAACACATCCGCGTCACCGAACAGGTCGGCGCCGCCGGTCAGCCACACGTCGCGTTCCTTGTCGAACCACGCCCACGGGTCACCCGGCGGGTCGAGCGGTCCCAGGGCGTTAAGCTCCTTCAGGATGGGCGAGTCCGTTTCCGGCTTGTCCGTCCGAGGCCATGCGACGACGAAAATGCGCAGGCGGTGGTGCGGCGCGCCCACGTCGGCGGCCTCCATGCCGCGCCAGACGGCGTCGTACCCGAGGTTCGACAGGTCGGCGAGCACCCGCCCCAGCGCCCTCATGGTCGGTTCGGCGAACCGGCCCGACAGCCTCGCGTCGTCGGCGACCGGCCCGCCCTCCGCCATCTCGTAGACATGCCGTCCGCAGGCGGCGCAGAGCAGGTCGGCGGGCTCCGGTCCGTCCCCCTTGAACTCCAGGTACGCCTGGGCGGCGGTCTTGGCGGCCTCGCCCGACTGGTCGGGGGCTTTGAACCCGTCGACCGCGATGGACGGCGTCCGGCACGAGCACAGGTCGGCCGATTCGAGCAGGTCGGCGCGCTTCGGCCATCGCCGGTCGTCCTCGTCGCAGACGGACGCGCCGGACAGCAGGCCGCCGACGTTCTCCGCCACGATGAGCGAGGGACGCAGGACGCGGATGCCTTCGGCGTAGTTGAACCACAGGCCGGTGCGCGTGCCGCGCTTCAAGCCCGCGCGCTTGCCCGCGGTGGACACCGACTGGCAGCAGAAGCCGCCGGCCATAACGTCGACGTGGCCGAGTTTCGGCCAGTCGATCTTGGTGATGTCCCTCAGGTTCGGCACATCGGGCCAGCGGTGGGCCAGCACGGCGGACGGGCCGGTGTCTATATCGGCGAGCGCGACGACCCGCGCGCCGCCCAGCGCCCGCTCCACGGCCAGGTCGAGGCCGCCGTACCCGCTGAACAGCGACACGAGGGAGGGGCTATCGTTTGTTGCGTTTGTTTCCATACTGGACCTTATGCGTCGCGGCGGGCGCGGTCTTTGGAACGCTTGCGCCGGACTGGCCGGTCGACGCCCCGGCCGCCCACGCCTTGGCCGCCTCGCTGAACAGCCTTATCCGCCACATCTCCGCCGTCGTCGGCATCCTTCTCATGTCTCCTCCTTCGCTTGTCCCTGACCAACGTCCATACGGTCCAGCACACGACCGCCACGCACAGCAGCACGCCCTGCTCGGCCGCCTCGCCGTACAGGGCGATGCGCCACAGTCCGACCAGCTGGGGTGACAGGGCCAGCAGCAGGCCGCACAGCGCGACCCTTCCGCACGCCCCGCGTCCGGCGGCCGAACCAAACCAGCGCCGCAGGCGGCGCCATGCGTTCTGCGTGGCCGCGCCTATCCTTGTGAGCGGTCCCATAGCGCCTCCTTGTAGTGCCGCGCCAACGCGATCGAATCGGCCAGGCAATGGCGGACCCGATGGTCGGTCGTCCTGTCCGGCCTCGCGCCCCGCACGTCCGGCGCCCACAGGCGCGACGCCTCGTCGACGGCGGACACGTCGAGCGACCGGTGCCCGAGCCCGTCGAGCAGGCCGGGCATGTGCCTGTCCAGCCAGCGCCTGTCGAACGAGACGGAGCTGCCGGCGACGAGCATGTCGGCCGAGCGCGCCAGGTGGCGCGCCACGTACGCGCGGCACCGTCCGGCCACTTCGTCCGCCTCCGGCGCCGTCCGGCATTCCGCCAGCAGGCCGTTCGGCCCGTGCATGCGCCCGATGAACGCGTCGACGGGTCCGTCGAAACGGATGGGGGAGAAGACCCCGCCGTCGAGCGGCTCAAGGTCCGATCCGGTGGCGAGCAGCCCGACCTCGAGCAGGTGGTCGCGCTCCGGGTCGAGGCCGTCGGTCTCGACGTCGATCCACAGCAATGTCGTCATCCGGCCACCGCCAGCATCCAGCCGTGGGGGCCATCCTCCAGGTCGGGGCGGTACCAGACGCGCACCACCGGGTATCCCGCGTCCGCGGCCTCGCGCGCCGCGCGCGGGGCGAAGCGTTCGAGCGGTTCCGTCCCGTCGTAGGCGGCATTGAGCAGCCCGTCGTACGACTGCCACATGCCCTCCGGCATGTCCGGCGTGCCGGCCGGCGCCGGGCGCGCGGCGCGAACGGCGAACACCCACTGCCACCAGACGAGCAGGCGGCGCCTGTCCCATTCGTCCCATGATCCGGACAGCGCGCGGTCGTAGGTCTCCGCGCGTTCCGGGTCGGCGGTCTTCAGGGCCGTGAGCAGCCGTTTGCAGTCCTCCCTGTCGTAAAGCACCGGCTCGTGCTCCATGGTGTCGGCGAACGCGTCGACGCCGTATTCATGCCTCTTCCTCAAAGCCATTCGTTCGGTTCTCCTTCCGTGTCTCGGCTTTTCCGGACCGGGGTGCGTCCCGGCGGTCCGGATGCGCCACGGGGGCGCACCCCGCGTTTATGCGGAATGCGCCCCCGTGTCAGTTGGTCGGCATCCGGTTCAGATGCCCATGGCGTCGAATGCGTTGCCCTGGGTCTCGCCGTTGTCGACCGGCGGCAGGCCGAAGCCCGCGAACGGATCGGTGTTGTGGTCGGTGGTCAGACGCTCGCCGTCGCCGGTGCGCAGGACGGACACCAGGCGCGCGGACACGCCGCGATTGCCGTTGTTGTCATAGGGCGTGAACCACACGCCCACGCGCCCCTGCATGCCGGAGTAGAGCTGGGCGGCGGGGACCGGCTTGCGGTCCGGGCCGAACACGAGCCCCTGCTCGAGCAGGTTGTCCTTCGTCTTGCAGGTCAGCACGATCTTGCCCTTCATCTCCGGGTAGACCTCGGAACGGACCTTGCCCGCGTTGTCGCCACGGGTCAGCACGTCCTTGTCGGCGTTCTTGATGGGCAGCTGGAGGGTGGAGAAGAAGGCCTTGTCGTCCGGGTTCTTGCCCGCGAAGACCGGGGCGTTGGTGCGGCGGTCCTTCTCGGTGCAGCCGCGCGCCACCGCTTCCTTGATCGCGTCGGACACCGCCTTGATGTCCTTGACGCCCTCCTCGGTGGTGGAGTCGAACAGGACGAGCAGGGAGTACTTGCCGTTCTGGTCCGGGTTGGACAGGTGGACGAAATCCAGAGTCGCCGGGAACTGGGTATAGAAATCAGCCATGGTTGGCCGCCTTTCGTTTCATGCCGTACGCCATCCGCGACCCGTTGTCGCGGTGCAGGCAAGAGGCGCTATGCGTCCCGGAGGACGGACCCGCCCGGACCGGCCTGGAACCGGGACGCAAGTCCGGCGGCATGACCCGACAGACAGAGGAGGATTACATCATGAACAACGAGGACGTCACGGCGCTCATGCGCGAAATCGGACAGCTCGAGCTGATCGGCTCCGACCGGTACGGCGAGTACGCCGCCCGCGCCCGCCGCGCGGCCGAGCGCCTGTCCGCACTCGTCCCGGTGGAGGTGGCGCCCGCCGCGAACGCCAACGACCCGATGGAGGTGGCCGCCCGCCTCGACGCGCTCTGGCGCGGACTGGCCGCGCGCCACGAATGGCATGACGCGCAGGTGGTCAACATGGCCCTCTCCGACCTGACCGAGGTGGTCCATTGAGCCGCCGCGCCCGGCTCTGGCCGCTCGTCGCGCTCGTCGTCGCCATCGCGTCGATAGCGTTCGTGCTGAGCTTCGACGCGCTACGCACGCTCGGCATGGCATGCGGCGTCTCGCCGGCGCTGGCGTGGATGTTCCCGCTCATCATCGACCTGCCCGTCATCGCCTTCACCTGGGCGACGTGGGTGTTCAAGACCCGCCATCTGGGGCAGGCGTACCCGTGGGCCATGCTCGTCGTGTTCTCATTGGTGTCGCTGGCTGGCAACGCCCTGCACGCGCATCCGACCGAGACGAACGGCATGCTGCTGCCGCAGTGGGGCGCGAGCCTGCTGATGACCATGCCGGCGGTCGCGTTGCTCGCCACCAGCCACATGATCGTCAAGTCCGCGGCGAAGAGCTTCGACGACGACGAGGCGCCGGTCGCGCCGGAGCCTATTCTGTCCGAAGCGGACAGGGCCGACCTGCTGTACGGCATGGCCCACCGCGGGCTGGAGGAGGACGGCTACAGCGCGGCGCTCGACGCCGTCGTGGCCAAGGGCGCGGCATGGGGCATGGAGCCCTCCGCATGTCGCGCCATCCTCGACCGCGCCAAGGCGGACATGGAGCCGCCCGCGCCGCCGGAGGAGGAGCCCGAGCCGGAAGAGCCGGAACTGCCTGTGGCTGGACCGGAACCGGAGCCGCCCGCGCCTTCGGCGGAGCTGCCTGTGGCCGGACCGGAACCGGAAATGGCCGCCACTCCCGTGGAGGAGCCGGAGCCGCCTGCGCCGTCGGAACCCGTTGCCCCGAAGGTCATCAACGACCAATGGCGCGACCGCATGAAGGCGTCGGCCGACGCGCTCGACCATCTGTACGCGCTGTCCGGTCCCGAAGACTAGTCAGCGTCCGAACAGCCGCCTGCGTGCCGTTCTGAGCGGCGGTGCGGGCATCGATTCCAACAGGTCGGCCGCGCGCGTCTCGCCCAACGCCCGGAGCACGCCCGCATCCAGCGACCTCGACAGGCGCACCCTCGCATCCCCCGGCAGGTCCGGACGGGCCGCCAGGGCGCGTAGCACGCACGGCTCCTCGTCGACGGCCAGCTGGTCGAGCAGGTCGGGGTCGAGGTCCGGGCGGGCCGCCACCGCCGCCCTGACCGAGGGCGACGGGTCCGACGCGAGCATCCTGACCTGTTCGTCCGGTAGGTCGGCCCGTCCAGCCGCCGCGAACCTGACCGGCTCCCAATCCGAATAGGCGGCCTCCTCAAGGTCACCACCGCCGTCGGCCACCAGGAGGGCCGTCTCCATCCAATCGTCTTCCGTCCGCATAGCGGGTGGCTATGCTACCAGAGACAGCCGCGAAGGTGGCCGCAGTCGCCACGGCGACGGCCGCGCTCGTCACCGTGACCTCAGTGACGTCGACGGACGTGTCCAACGACACCGGACACACCGTCGACTCCGCCGTCATCGCCATGTGCCGGAGGAAGCTCGCCAAACAGCGGAACACATCGGCCGACGGCACCGACCATCCATGGGTCAAGAAGGGTGAGGAGATCGCCGCCGACGACTCGCACGGCTACGACCAGAAGAACAGAAGGCTCAACCCGGACGTCGACTGCTCCTCGTTCGTGTGGTACTCGCTCCATCAGGCCGGCATCGATGCCGGCTCCGCCCCGTTCAACACCAACTCCGAGCCCACCGCGCTGGCCTCCGCCGGATTCGAGCAGCACGACTACAACCAGAGCGAAATCAAGGAGGGCGACATCCTCCTACGCTCCGGGCACACCGAGATCTACATCGGGAACAACAAGACCGTCGGCGCGCACCAGAACGAGAAGGGCGGCATCACCGGGGGCGAGCCGGGCGACCAGACCGGGCACGAGGTGTCCGTCGAGAACCTGTTCGGGAGCTGGGACTCGTACTTCAGGTACACCAAGGACACGCCCGCCAAAACCGACCAGGCGGCCGACTCCCGGAACGAGCAGACCGTCGCCCAGTCGAGTTCCGACATGGACCACAACGGCCTGTACGTCGCCAAACGGCTCGCATCCAAAGGGCTGTCCAAGGCCGCCGTGGCCGGTGTGCTCGGCAATCTCCAGCTCGAATCGGGCATTAATCCGAAGCAGGCGCAGATCGGCGGCGGAGGAGGTTTCGGCATGGCCCAGTGGACCCCGCGCAGCAAGATCCGCACATGGCTCGACGCGAACGGCATGTCCGACGTTTCCGACGACGACCTCGAGGGGCAGACATCCATGCTCGCGGCCGAGATCACCAACATATCCGCATGGGCCGGACACAACACCGAGTTCAACGAATGGAAGACCACCGACGACCCGCAGACCGCGGCCACCGATTTCAGGGCGGGCTACGAGCGCGCCGGCGTGCCCAACGACGAACTGCGCCGCAAGTACGCGAAGGACTGGTACGACAACAAGCTCGGAGACATGACGTTCACAGGCGTCGCCTCCGACGGCGACAAGGTCGAGTCCGTCGCCGACGCGACGCTGGCCGAATGCGTGCTCGAGGCGTCGGCCACGTCGTCCGACAAGTCCGGCGGCGACGACGCGAAATGGGGCGAGGTCGGCGGCGCGCCCACCGACGAGCGGCGCGACTTCTCCTGGATGTGCAAGGCCATGCAGGTGTGCAAAGCCGGCGACTACGGCACGTTCGCCTCCGGCGCGTACGGCTACCAGTGCGTGTGGTACGCGTGGACCCGCCTCAAGATGATCCACCCCGGGAACTGGGGCATGGTCATGGGCAACGGCGGCGAGATCTGGAGGAACGTCCAGTCGGTCTCCGGATGGCAGGCCGACACAACGCCCCGCCCCGGCGACGGCATTTCCGGCACCTCCTCCCCGTTCGCGTACGGCACCCACGTCGCCGTCGTCGAGGAGGTCAAGCCCGACGCGTCCGGATGGAAGATACGGCTGTCCGAAGGCAACATGCACCACGACGCGGCCGCCGCGCCCTGCTACTACGGGGCCACCGACGGCTGCTGGGTGTCCTACCGCGGCAACCGCTGGTTCACCAAGACGGACCTGGCGGGCACGGACGTCCACTTCTTCCGCCGCACCGATTGGAAGTGACATGGGTCTGGACAAGATGAGAATCAGGCTGCTGGCCGCCGTCATGGCGGTGACGCTCGTACTCGCCGGACTGGGCGGCTGGGCCGTCTGGTCGAACCACAAGGCGCATGCGAAGGCCGTCGCGGCGGCGCAGGCCCCGGCCAAAAAGGCCGAAAAGGGGAGGAGGGGCGCCGCGAAGGCCCCGTCGACGGCTGCCGTGCGCGATGCGCTCAAGGCGACGGCCATCGCATGGGCGCGCGCCGCGCATGAATGGGGCACCGACCCGGCGGCCGTCGCCGCCGTCGGGTCGGGCTCCGACGCGTCCGCGCTCGCCGGGCTGCGCCCGTCCAAACCCGACAAGAGCGCGTTCGACGCCCTGTACTCGGGCGGCGGCGAAACCGGTTCGGACACCCCGTCGCCGTACTGCACGCCGACGCGCATGTCCGCGTGCGACTCGCAGTCGACCATGTGGGACTACTGGTACGCGAACGAATACCTCATGGGCGCCAGGTTCGTCTCCGACCCGACCGCCGACGTGCTGCCGGACGGCAGGGTCAAAGTGAAGGGCGCGCTCAGGACCGTCCTATGGACCGACGGCGAGACCGAGGCGTCGACCCAAGGCTCCGACGGCTCCGCATGGTGGGCGTTCGCGCCCGCTTATGCCATTCACGGCATCGACGAGACGCTCACCATCGAGGACGGGAAGGTGTCCGGCATCGACGGGTCCACCGACCGGTGGCTCGTCTCGCCATTCCTGTCCGACTGGAACAAGAACCCCTGCTGGGACGCCGACTCCCAGCCCGGCTACATGCAGGGCAACGTGCCGATGCGCGGCGACGCCCCCAAGGGCCTGCTGCCGGACCGGGACACGTCGATCGCCCGACTTAAGCCCGCCACCGACCTGACCAGCGGCGCGTGGGCTTCCATAGCCGCGCCGCCCGCGGACACCGACCAGTGCGGGTCGGGCTGTGACCTGTCGTTGCATTAACTCCACAAATCGAGCCGAATGGAGCCGTCCGACTCGAACAGCCAGCCCTCCGACCATACGCGCCCCTCGGGCAGCGGCGCGCCGGACAGCACCTGGAACGGCCCCAGACGGCCCAGTGACACGTCGAACACGCCCGTGCGAATGTCGGAGCCGTCCAGGTGGCAGCCGCGCGGCATGGGACCGTCTCCGCCGAACCGGCGCAGGCGGTCCAGCTCCCATCTGAACACCGACGGTGGCATCTTCTCGGAGCGCGCCACCGCGGCGAGCCGGTTGGACGGCACACCCCTGAGCCATGCGGCATCCAGCCCGAGCACGTCGTTGAACAGCCTGTCCAGCCTTCGGTCGGGGGCGAGCGTCAGCACGCGTCCCATGCGAGCCTCTCCACCACATGCGCCAGCGCCTCGTCCGCGTCCGTCCACGACGGGCCGTACGGGTCGCGGTCCGACACCCAGCGCGGACCGTACGGCGTCGACACGACCGTTACGGACGCCAGCGGCGAGGGCTGGTCGTAGAACACCTCCCGGCGTGTCAGCGTCCCGTCGTACACGCGGTAGCGCGTGCGCGCGTCCGCCCCGGCGTGGCGCGCCACGGTCAGGCCGCGCGTGTGCTTGACGGACAGGGCGTCCCACTGCCGCCTCAGGCCCAGCTCGCACGGGTCGAGCTCGGATGGGTCGGCGTTCTCCAGACGGCGGCGTTCGCGAGCCGTCGCGTTCCTCAGGCTGATCGTCATACCGGAGGCGATGCGTCCCAAGGCCGTCGGGGACGCATAAACCCCCGGCATGACGAAGGATTACGAGGACAGGCGGCTCGCGCTGGCCGCCGACATGAACCGCATGGGAGGTGCGGCCATGCTCGACATGGCCGACTCCATCAGGCGCGACCGCGACGCCGTCGAACGCGCGAGGGCCGTGCTCGACCGTCTGGAACCGGAGGACCGCGATGCCGTCGACGGCGCGTTCGATGTGGTCGGGCGCATGGGCGGCGGGTTCGGCCTGGAGGGCACCCGCGCCGCGCTTGGCATCGGCGCCGACGCCCTCGGGCTGGCCGCGCGCATGGAGCCCGTCTCGTGAGCGACGGGTTCGACCGCGTCATCAGGCTCGGGCTGGCCGACGCGGAGCGCCGCCGCAGGCGTATGAACCGCCGGCTGGCCACGGGGCTCGGAGCGGCCCTCGCGGCGGCCGCCATCACGGTCGGGGCCGTCACCGGGCTCGTCGCCGCGTCGCGCGCGTCGGTCGCCGAGGTGTCCGCCTGCCAGAAGGCGCAGGAGGCGGCCTCGGCCGAATACGACAAGACGGCCGCCGCGTTCAGGGAGCTGGAGCAGGCCGTGTCGACGCTCAACGAGGGGTGGGATATGGACAAGGCCATCCCGCTGTCCAAGACGGCGCCCGACGAGCCGGCCGCGTGGGATTGCAAGGTCGACCCGGATGGCGCCTCGGCGCGCGCCCGGTCGGACGCGCATAGGCTCCGTTCCGAACGCACGCGGTACGAGGAGGCGAAAAGATGAGTGGGCATATGACCGTGACCAGACTGGGCGACCCGGAGTCGCCGAGCTACCTGGTCAGACGGGGCGATTTGTTCTGGAGCGAATGGTATCTGGACGAGACCGAGGCGGCCGAGCTGGCCCGGGCCCTGCGCGAGGCGGGGCTGTAGGGGGAAACGGAACGCAAGACAAGGGGCGCGGATTCATATCGGATCCGCGCCCCTTGTCTTGCGTTCCGTTTCCTTAATCGCGTCCGTGTGAGGCGAGCGCCAATCCGGCGCCGGCCGCCAGAACGAGCGTGGCGAATAATGCCAAGGCGCCCATTGCACCCACACCCGTCGAGGCGAGCGGTTCGGACGCCACCGTGTCGGACGCCTTGTCCGTGGTTCCATCCGTCTTCGGCTTGTCGGCGTCATGCGGCGTGCCGACCCGCACGGTGCGCACGACCGTGCCGTCCGGCGCGGTGAACGCCAGCGTGCGGATGCCGTCCTTGGTCGAATCGGCTACCGTCCAGCCATCGGGCAGTCCCGACCATGTCAGCGCCGACGGGTCGGCGAGGTCATTGCCGCCCCACGGCTTGCCGTCGACGGTGAACGCCAGGCCTTTAAGGTCGTCGGCCGAGTACTTCGACGCCTCGGCGGACACGGCGGCCTCCAGCCTCCAGATGACGACGTCGTTCCTTACGAACAGAATCTGGGCGGTCTTCGTGCCGTCGGCGTTGGCTGTAACGGACGGCTCGGCCGTCACGCCTTCGATGGACGGCGCGCCGGTGACGGCCAGATCAGAGGAGGACAGTTTGTCGAAATCCGCCTGCGGAATCGCGGCCTTGCCGTTGGACGCAGCCGCGCCTGCAACCGTCATCGCGGTGTCGAGGAACGGCGTGGAGTGCAGCCGGTAGGACTTGACGGTCGCGCCGTCGGGCGCGATCACATCCGCGGTCGAATCGTAGACGGCGAGGCTGGTCCCGTATCCGCCCATGCTCGGAGTGAAGGCTCCGCCGACGGCGGTCTGAATGACCTTCCAGCCTTCAGGCAGGGAGGACCCGTCGACGGACACGACCGTGTCGGCGTCGAAGTCGAGCTCATCGGAGCGGTAGTCGCCCTTGCGCGGCGTGGCGGTGAATCGGATGGACTTGAGGTCTTCGACCGAATACGTCTCCGACTGCCCGTCGCCCGTGGAGCCGCCGGACCTCAGGTCCGCGGCCAGGGATTTGACCTGGGAGGTGGATACGACCTTCTGCGCCGGGCACTGGGCCAGCGTCGAGGCGAGCGCGTCGTGCTCTTTTTGGTCGACGGTCAGCGAGTACTTGGCCTTGATGCCGATCTGCAGGGCCGCGTAGTCGCAGCGGAAGGCGTCCCACGACGGCATCCAGCCGGCTGCGTCGGCGTCCTTCTTCGCATTGTTCGCCCGCGCCTGCACGGCGAGCAGGGCGTCCGGGTCGGTGTAGTAGGCGTCGCGCTGCTCCTCGGTCCTGTCCTTGAGTCCGGAGTTGTACGCCTCGGCGTAGGCGACAACGTGGTCGATCTGGATGCCGCCGTCCGTCGCGGACGCGGAGCCGCCCTCCGCTTTGTTCGCCTTGCCCTGGACGAAGTGGACGATCCCGCCCGTGTACGGCTCGGGGTCGAGCGTGCCCGTGGCGACGCGGCCGTTGGCCTTGTGCGTCGTGCCGGACAGGTCGCGGTCGAGGACGAGGTCGCGCGTGTTGTAGGCCGCATGCTTGCCGTCGGCGGCGTTTGCCCAATCGTGGTCCTTGCGGTCGGAGGACACGTCCGTCTGGTCGGCGACGGCCAGTGTGGAGAGGACCCGGACGGCGCTCTCGCCGGTCGGGATGGATGTGGGATCGTTGACGGCGGCCTGCGCCGACAGCGGCATGAGCATGGCCGCCGACAGGGCGACGGCCGACAGGGGAATGAATCTGTTCATCATTTTTGGTTTGCGGAGACCCCGTCCTTTAGGGCGGGGAGGAAGCAAACCGTCCTCCTTTCACAGATTGATATGATATAATGTGAAACATGGTCAGAAGGCATGCATGCAAGCGGGCGTACAGGTTCCGCTTCTACCCGACGCCCGAGCAGGAGCAACTGCTCAGGCGCACGGTCGGCTGCTGCCGGAAGGTCTACAATCTCGCGTTAGAAGCCCGTTCCGTCGCATGGACGGCGGAGCGCAGGAGCATCACCTACGTGCAGACCAGCGCCATGCTCACCAAGTGGAAGAAGACGGCTGAATACTCGTACATGAACGAAGTGTCCTGCGTGCCGCTGCAACAGGCGTTGAGGCACTTGCAGACGGCGTTCTCCAACTTCTTCAAGCAGACCGGCGACTATCCGAGGTTCAAGGCCAAATCCCACGGCGGAAGCGCCGAATACACCCGAAGCGCGTTCAAATGGGACGCCAAACGCAACGAACTCACGCTCGCCAAGATGCGCGGACCATTGCCGATACGATGGTCTAGAACACTGCCCCGCAAGACGGAGCCGAGCACCGTGACCGTAAGCTTGGACGCCGCCGGACGATGGCACGTCAGCATCCTCGTGGAGGAGACCATCCGCCCTCTCCCTACCCGAAGGAACGCAGTCGGGATCGACTTGGGAGTGGATAGCTACGCCGTCACCAGCGACGGGGAGACCATAGCGAACCCACGCCACTACAAGAGACTCGCCGAACGGTTGGAACGGGAGCAACGGGCGTTGTCCCGCAAGACCAAAGGCAGCAACAATCATCGGAAGGCCGCCCTCAAGGTGGCCCGCACCTACGCCAGAATCACGGACATGCGCCGTGACTTCCTCCACAAGTTGAGCACGAGGATAATCCGCGAGAACCAAACGGTGGTACTCGAAGACCTCAACGTGAAGAACATGGCCAGAAGATGCGCGCCGAAACCCGACCCGGGCAATCCGAACCATTGGCTCCCCAACGGCCAGTCCGCGAAAAACGGGCTGAACGGAAGCATCATGGACGCCGGATGGTCGGAGTTCCGTCGAATGCTCGAATACAAGGCCGAATGGTACGGGCGACAGCTCATAACCATCGACAGGTATTATCCGAGCACGCAGATCTGCTCCCACTGCGGGGCGAAGACCGGGCCGAAGGGCATGCCCGGCCTCAAAGTCAGGGCATGGACGTGCCCGGACTGCGGAACAACCCATGACAGGGATTTGAACGCAGCCGAAAACATCCTCGCCGCAGGGCTTGCGGTCAGCGTCTGCAAGGACGGCAGAACCGGAACCAAGGTCTCGCATTAGCGTCCCCTCCCTTCTTGTTTTGTCGTAGCGAACAGAAACCCGAACCGTGAGATTCGGGAATCCCCCGCATTCATGCGGGGGAGGATGTCAAGCGGACAGGCTATGTGCTGGCGGTCTCTTTCAGCCGGATTCCTCAATAGGGTGTTTCACGGGGTGTGTCAGGCGGGAGCGGCGGTGTCGGTGCCAAGTGAATCAGACTGAATGCAATCAAGCCGAATTGTGGCGAAGTTGTGACCGAACAGGGTTTTGTATTCACCTATACGGGCGGTGTATTCGGTTTGTATCAGTCGGAACTGAATACACTTTTCCACAGGCTGAGGTACTGGAAAATAAGGAAAATATAGGATGTAACATATGAATGTATCAGTGTATTCAGTGATTTTGGAGAAAGGTGTTTTTTTAGGTCTTTTCCTTTATAGGGGACTGAATACGTGTTACAGGTGATACAAACGGTTTCCACCAAGGGGGAGGGGGAGCACCACTACTGCCCGTTTCGGATCTCTAGACGATTGACGGATGGTCTCCGTCTGGATGCGGGTCGATCGAAGCGCTTGCCTCCCGCCCACCGGAACGAATGGACCGCATTCGTCCTCAGAGGCCAATCGAACGCCTCTCTGAGCGGCTTTCGTCCCGAACGCGGAAACTTGTCGAGACGGCCGCCATTTGCCGCCTACGCCGCCCGTGGACGGTTTTCATCCCGAACGCAAAAACTTGCCTGTGCCGACCGTTCATGACCCGATGGACGGTATTTGCCCCTAGGGACCGAATAAACGCCCCTCTGAGCGGCTTTCGTCCCAAACATGGGAATTCGTCCGTGTCGGCCGTCAATCGCTGTCTACGGACAATTTCTCCGCCGCCTCCACGCAATCCGGCGGAAACGCAATTTTTCCGAAATGGAAGTTTTACGGGCAGGCGAATCACGCCCGTATCACCTGTAACACGTATTCAGTCCCCTATAAAGGAAAAGACCTAAAAAAACGCCTTTCTCCAAAATCAGTGAATACACTGATACATCAGTGTATTACATTCCATACTTCCTATATTTTCCAGTACCTCAGCCTGTGGAA
>QRFC01000076.1_pt1 | contig 98763 bp, 101 predicted proteins | sample 1861061 | NCBI WGS metagenome assembly QRFC01 (sample SAMN09711282, study PRJNA482702) | Human gut metagenome, whole genome shotgun sequencing project.
TCCGGATGCCAAGTTCTTTCTTTGTATTTTCTGCTGTCCTGCGGCTGATACCTTCATCGCTCATCCGCATATAGATTTCTCTGGATCTCATGTCACCCCCGGAAAGCAGCTTCTTGATCAGATACGCCGCCTTCTCAGATTTTGACTCAAAAACTGGTGTTTCCGGCTCCGCTGATGGATCTGGCTTAATTTCACACTCCAGCCATTTGAATCCCTGCTCCGCTGTTATCGAGAATTTGATTTCACCATCTGACGGAGCCAGACTGTTTTTTATCTGCCGCACAATGCGGATATCTGACTTTTCCGCATCCCGTTCTACTTGTAGAACGCTCCGGGCAGCCGCAACAACATCGATGCTGCCAAGGCTCCGGTAAAGACCCTTTGTTCCTTCTTTTTTATTAAGGTGTCCGATCAGCACAATGGCACAGTCATACATAGATGCCCACATGCCAAGACGCTGCATCAGCCTTCTGGCTCTTCCTGCAATCTGGAGGTCGGAATCACTTCCAAGATATGCCTGGATCGGATCGATAACTACCAGCCGCGGCCGGAATTCTATAATAGCCTGCCGGATGCGCTCATCATCCAGTGTCAGGCCACTGTATGTTTCTTCATTTATGAAGGCCACATTTCTGCAATCTGCCCCACATTTTTCAAGCCGGGGCTTAATGGTATCTGAAATGCCATCTTCTGAGCACTGGTAAATAGACCTTTGCGGCATTCCGATGGTTTTACCATCTGGCAGGGTTCCTCCCTTGGACAGCTCTGCTATCAGATGCATCATCATTGTGGACTTGCCATCACCGGGGTCGCCTTGCAGCAATGTGATCTTTCCAACTGCTATGAACGGATACCAGAGCCAACGAACAGAAGTCGCCTGTACATCACTGTATAATGTAAGAATCCCTTTTTCTCCTTTGCTCGTCATCATCGTCCCTTTCTGTACGCAGTCTTTTCTACATTTATATTATAGAGTATGTGTGGTGTTTTGACTGCCACCCATCAGGTGGCACATCATCGTTTTTGCCACCCAACAGGTGGCAAAACAGCCTTAGACCACATAACAGATAGAGGTGTAGACCTTTGCGGCCTTAGAATTCCTGTAATCAAGTTGCTATGTATTTTTCTCTGCGGGATAATCGTAACAGCCTTATGCGGGTACACATAAGGAGGAACATACATGGCATTAGATTATACTGCACTTGGAAAGCGTATCAGCACTTTCCGTAACGCATCCGGATTAACTCAGGAACAATTTTGCGAAAAGTTGAATGTATCTCGCAAACACATCAGTCAGATTGAAGCGGCAATCAGCCGCCCCAGCCTTGAAACTCTGGTCGACATTGCTAATATTCTTAACATCTCAGCAGATGATCTTCTTGTAGACAGTTTGGCGCACTCCGCGTCCACTGCCGATTCCGAGATCCACCGTCTGCTTTTAGACTGTAATGCAATTGAACAGGAGATTCTCACCCGGATGGTAAAGGAGATGAAAGCAATTTTATACGGCTTAGGAGTTTGATTTTATAACTTGTTGATCATATAACAAAAAAGCCCGCATAAGCCACAACTGCACTTTGGAACACACCGAAGTGCTGTCTGTGGTTTATGCGGATAAGGACAAAAAAAGAAGCCCACCAGCGGACCATGTAGGGATCTACACAATACGCCAGTGGGCCGATAAGTTTCAATTATGCACTTCTTTTCTCGTCCAGTTCTTTCATATCATCAACTGCAGACTTCTTAAATTCCTGTATTATCTCTCTCCCCGCCTTAGACACCGATAAGCATCTTCGATAAAACTTATGAACTCCACGCTGGCACACTCGATCAGGCACCTTCCTTCCACGGCTTTCAACTTTTCCATAACCATTTCTGCCAGTGCATCCCCACGCTCTCTCATCTTCTGATCCGCAAACGCCAAGGACTCATCGATGAACGCAGCGTACTTTGCACCATCAATATTGCTTTGTACCGGCACGCCTTCGCCACTGTCAAGCCGGATCACTTTTGGCTCATACACAGCCCTCACCTTTCTCAGTGCCTCTGCCGGCTCCATGCTCTGGAGATATAATTTCATAGCACCGGCCGCCACAATCTCCTCAGCTGTTGCACCATATTTCTCTGCCAGCATCCCTGCTACATCTTTCATTTCAAACACTCCTTGCTATGTGTATTTCTCGCCACCCACAACATATAACAGGAATCTGCACATAGCAATCCCTACAGGTAAAAAAGACCAGACAAAAAAACAGGCAAAATAGCAGCACAGTAAAACCTTAAAAACAAAAAAAAGCCCTGCCAGATGCAGCCACAAAAGCCACACCCGGCAGGGTCCTGTCTCCTTCCATCACACCGCTTCTTCCCTCTCGCGCTTCGCTGCAGTTGTCAGGTATCTGCGGTACTGAATGCTGAATCCATACACCTTATAAGGAGCATCCACATAGACCACATTGCCGTCCATGTCACTCCGCTTATAACCCATGAAGCTGTCGAGCGTTCTGCGGTTGCCTTTTGAGGTCAGTGTCACACCGAAGTTTGTCTTATAGGTTGCCACATCCCCCTGCAGTACCCCGCTCTCAACAAAAGCACAGTAGATGCCTTTTTCAAAGTGGAGCATATCTGGTGCTTCTGCGATCCGCTCAGGAGTCAGCTTGAGCTTTCCGCTGGTGATGGCACGTTTCCGGCCTTCGATGGTATTTCCGTCCACATCCCGAAGCAGGGTTCCCTGTACATCCAGACCGTTGACTCTCAGCGGCATTCCGCCTGCATTGGTATCCGGCAGTTCTTTCAGACAGGCAAGGAAGTATTCAAAGTTCTTTTTCATGATCGCCAACACACCCTGTTCTTCCTCTATCGTCTGCCGTTCCTGTTGGAGTGTTTTCAGCCGTTCCTGCAGGTCGTTCACAAGCTCTGTATAAATCTGGGCTTCCGAACCTTCCTCCGTTTCCGTTCCATAGAAGCTCACTCCGATGCTTCCCGGTGTCAGTCCGCTCCGGATGTCCAGGTCGATGTCATCAATGGTCACCTCCCCGTTGGAAAGGGCTTCATTCAGTTCCACGTTCTGTTCCAGTGCAGCTTCCCGAAGCGCCGCCACCTGATGGCTGATGGCATCCTGCAGGCGTTCTTCCATCTCCTTGATCTGATTTTCCACCGTTGCCATCCTCTGCACCGAGATGCTGTTGTTATTCGCCAGCCGGACAGCCTGCTCATAGGCATTGTCAAACATCGTCACGATCATGGAGGCATCTCCGTGTTGTTCAAAGTCACGCTTCATGCTGTAGAGCAGTTCCATGAAACTCTGCTCCAGCGCACACTCATGGTAGCGTTCGGATGGGCAGCGCTTGTTTGCAGCTTCCTTTTCCTCATCTGACATGCAGCCTTTCTTGCTCCGGCAATACGCTTTCTGGTCGGGAGAACCGTTCTTCGGCGGCTCACCGTCCCGCTCCCCGACCTTACGCTTGCAACGCCAAACGGGATACGAATAGGTGTATTTTTCCAGATACTCTCCGGTATCCTCACCAGTCGCCTTAAGACTCCGCTCATCGCTGTAACCATTTGCCACACCCGTGTAGGTTGTACGGAAGAATCCCTCCCCGCAGGGCTTTCCGGCATCCGGCCCATTCTCCAGGATCGCACCGCAGCGCAGGTTTCCAAACGGAGAACCCTTAATGCTCTTTACCTTTTTCTTGCCGGGGCCTTTCGTCATATCTGCCCTCGGCTTCTCGAACAGCATGGTCTGCACTTTGTCCCAAGTCACACGGTCGATGATGCCCACATGATGGTTCTTCACATAGTACCGGGGTGCTTCGCCCTTATTGATGCTGGAACGGTGGGTAAGGAAGTCCTTCGTGATGGTCTTCTGCATCTCAATGTCGCCCACATACTTCTCATTCCGCAGAACGATCAGGATCGAGCTGGCACTCCACTTCTTTCCATTGACCGTGAACTTTTCCATCTGGTTCAGCTCCTGAGCGATCTTATTCGCCGTCTGGCCTTTCACGAAACGGTCAAAAATGTAGCGGATGATTTCTGCCTGCTCCGGCATGATGACCCACTGCTTATTTTCCCCAAGCTCATATCCCAGCATCCGTTTCAGATTGATATGCGGGACACCAGACTGGAACTTCTTCTGGATGCTCCATCGGATGTTATCAGAAATGGAACGGCTCTCATCCTGTGCCAGTGCAGAAAGGATCGTCAGGATCAGCTCACCTTTGGCATCCAGTGTGTCGATGTTCTCTTTCTCGAAATAGATACCTACGGGCGGCTTCAGCTGCCGAAGCTCACGGGTACAGGTCAGGGAGTCAATAGTGTTTCGTGCAAATCGGGAAATGGACTTTGTAACGATGTAGTCCAGCTTTCCATCCATCGCATCTTTTATCATGCGGTTGAATTCCTCTCGATGTTCCCGGTTCGTACCAGATTTTGCTTCATCCGCGTAGATGCCGGCAAAGATCCAGCCAGGCTTCCGGGTGATGAGGTCTTTGTAGAATGCTTTCTGTGTCGTGTAGGAAGTCTGCTGACTCTCATCTCCCGTGGAAACACGACAGTAAGCCGCCACACGGATGTTGGTCTGGCTTTTCAGCTGCCCGCCGTTCTGTACTGAGCGCACACTGGCGGGGATCACATCCACTTTTTGTCTTGTCATAATCTGCTCCTTTCTTCCAGCCTTGCAACTGGTCTTATCTTACATACCTCTTCCGCTGGCTGCCGTCGCGCATCGTATGCCCGTCATAATAGCTTGCGGTATTGCGGTAATCTTCAATATTGGAATCCATCTCTACCTCGGTCTTGGTGTCATCGAACCAGTGGACCGTAAACATCAGCGGTGAATGGATCGTGATGGAGAGGAGGAAGGCCTTGCAGTGTTCTTCGGTCACTTCATTCAGAAAGGCTACCGTACCATCCCGCCCCGCCGGGAGGTTCTTCATCCACTCGATTGCCTTTTCCCTTCGTTCATAGTCGCCCTCCAGTTCTTCCCAGTAGTCTTCCATATAGTCGAGCTGTTCGGTCAGCTTCTGCTCAGTGTCCGTGTCCTTCTGAATATCCCGCTCCAGTTTCTCAATGAGCTTTTTCTTCTCCTCAATAGAAGCAGGGTCGATCATCTCGTCACCGAGAAGTTCCAGACGGGTCTGCATCACATCCACCTGACTTTTCAGGAGCCGGATCTTCTTACTGGTGCTTTCCACACTGGTGTGTGCGGCCGCTATCTGCTTTTTATAAAAAGCACGGTCGCGTTCCATAAAATCCAGCTTCTGAATGCTCTCCAGCCGTGCAAGCATCTGGCTTACAAAAGAATCTGCTTCCGGGGTGAAGTTGTCATACTGCTCTTTGAACCGTCCGCTCATGATGTCTGCCACAGCCACGTTGTCATGGATGGGCTTAAGCGTCAGCCGGAACCTCTCCAGGACTGCTTTACGGAAGGCTCGGACAACCTGTTCCTCGTATACTTTTTCTGCATGGCAGATACGTTTTCCTGTCGTCCGGCTGCTCGTCGGGCACCGCCAGATGGGATAGTTACCATTTCCGTTTGTCACATGGAAAAAGCGACCGCACTCCCCGCAGATTAGTCTTTGGGAAAACGCTCTCGGCTTCTTGCCGGATCTTGTCCTGTTATATAAATCGCTGTTTACTTTTACGACTTCCTGTGCCTTTTCAAACAGGTCCTCGTCAACGATTGCCGGATGATGGTTCCGGACAAAATACTGAGGGACTTCGCCTTTGTTGTCCCGGACTTCATGTGTCAGGTAATCCGATGTGAACTTCTTCTGGATAAGGACTGCACCCATGTACCGCTCGGCACGGACGATCCGCGTGATATTCCCGCCTGTCCATCCATCCAGCAGATCACTGTTTAACTGCCCTTTCTTGGATTTTTTCTTTCTTACTCTCACTGCGTCGGTGACAGGAGCCGGAATCTTGTCCATGTTCAGTCCCCTTGCAATCTCCGTATAGGCTTTCCCTTCCACGACTTCATGGAAAATGCGCCGGACGACCCTGGCTTCTTCCTCAACGATCTCAATATCTTTATACTCATATCCGCTCTCGGAGGTAACCATCTTCCCATTGTAGCGGTATCCGTACATGATCTTGTTTGGAACATCCCCCTTCGGAAAGCGCATCTTCTGCCCCAGCCGGATGTTACTGGAAATGCTGTGGCTTTCTTCCTGTGCAATGGCTGCCAGTGTCGTAAGGATGAAGTCGCTGGTCGGGTCTGCCGTATCCAGATTTTCTTTCTCGAACAGAATCGTTACCCCGCAATCATGCAGGACATCCAGTGCACTCATAAAGTCAGCCGTGTTTCGGGCAAATCGTGATATGGACTTGCACACAATGCGGTCGATCTTCCCGTCCTTACAATGGCGCATCAGTCGGCGAAATCCGGTTCTCTTTTCCTTGGAAGTGCCGGAGATGCCGTAATCGGAGTACACACCGACTGCATTCCATGCCGGATTATTTTCAATCAGCTGGTTAAAGTATTTTTCCTGCGTTTCATAGGAGTTCTCTTGGTCGCTCATGTCCGTAGAAACGCGGATGTAAGCTGCCACATTAAGGGTTCCGGCTTTCTTTTTGGTAGCCCGGAAGGTCGCTGTCGAAACGAACTTGTTATCCTGCGGTTCTTCCGGTGTGAAGAGCTTCGTAAACTCACTCTCCATACTGCTCTGCAGCCGTTCTGCAATGTCCGGCTCTGCCATGACCTTTTTGGCATCCAGAGCCTTCTGGATAAGAGCTGTGATACCGGCATCCACGATGTCTTTTGATTTTTGGGGTGTCTGTTTTTTATCTGATGCGTTTTTGGGTTTTTGTTGAGTAGACTTGCCTTGGTGCGTATCAGCCAGTGGTAAAAAAGAAGCTGTGGCAGCATCCGTACTTTGACGGACATCTGCCACAGCTTCCACAGGTTTCTTTTTCCCAAGAGCGGCTTCCAGTAAAGCCGAAACATCCACAGCAGATGCATTTACTCTCTTCTGCTGTTTCTGCTGTACTGTATTCTTCACAGTCTTTTTCTGCAGATTTGCAAGGAAATCCGTACCAGTACTCATAGTTTTCGCTCCTTTCCTGCCCGTTTTCTTCTCTTTGGGCAGTCACATATTCCCTCTGTTTCGTGATATTATCAAGTAAATCCGATGCAGAAAGACGGAGAATAATCTGGGAGATTATTGTCTTATCTGCACGATTTTTATTTTGTTTCTTTTTCCAGTTGCGATTTTTCCGATTCTGCATATACTATTACTGAGCGTGATAGTTCACACGCCACAAATTTTTCCAGAGTACTTGTGTTCTGGTTATTTTGTGTTATAATGAACTTAGAGGATAGCGGCATTGACCAGCTATCGTGGCGTTGAAGCAGTGGACTGGTTCGGTTTCAGCCGATTGTGGAGCCCGCCCGTGGGTTATGCGACAACCACAAGCCGAATAGATTCTTTGAATCGAACAAAAACGCTTAGTGAGAGCCTTGCTACGGCAGGGCTCTTATTTTTTGGCAAAGGAGATGATGGCATGAGTACCGATATACTATATGAAGCGGCATTAGCGTGGAAAGAACTAATGCAGTTCAATTACGTTTTTACATATGGCTACAAAAAGCAGCTTCATACCATCACTCTCGCTTTCCCACCTGAGCGATTTCCGCATCTTGCAGGTTTTCAATATTTGACTGATGTCAGTCTTCCACGATTCAACCGGTCAAAAACGCTTGACATGATTCTGCGTAAAAAAATCATGCTTTCTCAGATTGAAAAAGGCTCTCAATATCAGGAAAGTGTAAAGCCCCGCCTGGAAGCATTGGTTCGCTTAAAGCAAACAATTGAACAGGACTTTATCCTCCATTCCTACATGCCGCGTTTTTATTCCTTCAGTACCCAAATACAAGCTGATTACCTGATTTCTAAAGCTACACCGCCAATTGATTTTATCTTTATCATCCGTTCAACTTCATCAGGAGCCATTTCCGTTTGTGATTTTGTTTGCTGCTCTGCTTTTACACAAACAGACCGAGATTACCGTGAGAACCAGCGCCCGCGAACAATCCTGAAAAAAGAACGGATTTGCGTTTCAACATCTGAAACTGTTATCTTATATGATCGGCTAACCGGACAGGAATAGTCCATTTTGAAAGGCACAGTCACATCTGATTCTGTGTCTTTTTTCATATTCTTTAACACTCAGCTAATCCACCTCGCAATAATGTTTATGTATGCCCCGCCCGGTAAGGACGGGGACTGTTTTTAGATACGGGATGCAAAGTCAAGTGCGATCCAGCCTGCACCGGATTTCAGCTTGCCCCAGCCTTTCGCAGAACCAGCACCGGCAGATTCTGCCACGATAGTGAACACGCCCTTTCCGGTATAATAACCGGTCTTACCGTAATTTGTTCCTGGACCCTTGCGGATGTTGAGGTCTTTAATGGACACACGCACAGTATACGGGACTGAAGACTTCGGTTCCGGGTAGACGGCCTTCCCCGCCGGGTCAAAAACATAATAGCCAGGATTCTTATCCGCACACTGCTTTGCATAGGTGAGGTCGTGGAACGCACCTTTCTGGGAAGCGGCATTCTGCCAGCTCTTACGGACACGATACCAGCCGGAAATGGTGGTATGGCTGCCGGAGGTCGCATTATACTGCGTCAGGTTCCAACGCTCGATGATACTGCAGAGGCTCTGCACATAGGTGTGGCTGGTAGCATAACCACCATCCTTGATGATCTGTGCCGCTTTCTTGTAATCGGTACAGCCTACCAGACCCTCGTAGCGTTTCCTGTTGCCGTTCATCGCACCGAGCAGATATGCTGCATGGTCTGCAATGGAGTCTTCCACACAAGCGTACTTGCGGAAGTCAGCAGTGATCGTCACATAGCTGCCATCGGTATTCTGCTCCTGCGTTTTCTTAGTATAGACGGACTTGCCATCCCAACTGCTGCCGCTCCAGCTGTTCCCGGAAAGCGAAGTCTTCATACCGAAGCAGTTATTGGCATTCTGTGCCAGCTCAGATTTACCGTAGCCGGATTCCAGAATGAACTGTGCCATCGACACGCAGGCAAGGATGCCCGTGGTTTTCTGGTTCGCAGTAAACAGCGGACCGATCTTTGCAACTGCTTCTGCTTCCGAGAGATTTTTCAGCGAAGAAGCCTGCATACCGGATGAGGATGAACCGCCCAGTGCTGCAGTTACCCTTGCGGCCAGATCACCCAGGCGGGCATACAGCCAGTTTCCAGGGCAGCTTTTATTCGCAAACCAGCGGTGAACGGTCAGCACCATTTCATCTGCCGCCGGAGCATAGTTGAGTGTCTTATTTTTATCACCCAGCCACAGGAGCTTCTTCTTCCCGTTACGCTTGCAGATATCAATGCAGAGCTTGACAAGAGAGTCATATACGGCACTGTTCATGGCATACGGCTCATTCATGTCGCTGGCGCATTCGATGGTGACCGCCCTCTGGTCATTTGCATTGCTGGACGAACACCAGCTGCGGTTCTTTTCTTCGACACAAAGCGACACACGGCCGTCTGTGCCGATGCCGTAGTTGCAGCTTGCCTGACGGCTTGTGCTGGTGAAGCAGCCGCAGATGCTTTCCGCAGAAAGCTGACCGACCACACAATGCGGTGTGATGCGGTCGATGCTGTGTGTCCTCTGCCCGGAATGGTTCGGGGAGAGCTTAGTGTAAACAACGAGTGAACTATTGGTATATCCCATAATGATTTCCTCCGTAAAAGAAAAGAGACCCAGATTGCTCTGAGTCCCCTTTAGGTCTATTGGTTATTCTCTATTCCTGTCTGCTTCTTCCAGTATCCTACAGACAAACTTCATGGTTGACATCGGCTTTTCAGCGCCTATCCCATTCACTTCCCACGCCACATTAGAAATCGTGGAAATGGCACTAAGGACACCGCTCTTCTTAACTCCCTTCTGATCTGCAACAAGCTGTAAGAGCTGACACGGTTTCAGATCCGGCCGATGCCAATGCAGGACGATCGCATCCCTCAGATACTCACATCCCTTATAGTACAGCGTAATGCCATACGGTCTTAACACATCTTCTGCCATGAACTTTTCATTCATTTACAACACTCTCCTTTTCCCAAGTATACCTTTCGGCATCAGGAAATTGAAGTCCTAAAAATGTGTCGAAATGCGCCGTTTAAGGGATCAGCAGTTTCATGCCGACCCGGATGGCATTGGAAGTCAGGCCATTCAGCACACGGATATCTGCACAGCGGCTGCCGCTCCCCAGTTCCTTTTCCGCGATCTTCCAGAGATTATCACCGGGAACAACGGTATAGATCCTGCCAGCTGTGAACGCATAGGTGTCCGCACTGTTCAGGACATATGCGACACCGGCCTCTGCTTCGGCACATTTGATCTTCAGCCAGCCATCACAGAACTGCACGACTTCCACAAGGGCATTCTTCTTGTAGACCGCTACGACCTCTGCATCCAGACTCGGCTTTTTGCGGATGTTCATGAGTGTCTTGAGCTTGCCGTAGGCAATGGTCGCTGGAAGCTCCTCCGCAGTCGGGAACTCATTCTCATCCACAGCGGACTCCTCATTCTTATCAACTTCATCCTCTGCTTCCTTTTCCTCCGGGGTATCTTCCACAGGGGTTGTGGTTTCCGGCTTATCTTCCGGGATATCGTCCACGACTGCTTTCTCCTCACTCTCATCTGCGCCGGTATCCGGGACAGCCTCTTCCGGATAGATCACGTTGCCGTCATTGTCGAACACTCGGCTGCCGGGGTTCTCATCGCACTTAGCTTTTGCATTCGCCAGCAGACGGTACGCGCCAAACTGGGATGCCTCATCTTCCCAGACTTCTCGCACACGGTAATAACCGGTCGTCAGTTTTGCGGGATACTCTTTCTTACTCATGGTTCATTCCTCCTAAAATTTGAGGGAGAGGCTGTTACACCTCTCCCCATTGATTACTCGTCCTTATTCGCTCTTTCTTCCTTCAGCTGTGCCAGCATCTCCTTGAGCTTCTCCGGCACCGGAAGACCGATAACGGCTGCGTTTTCGAGGCAGCTCAGACCTTCATTCGCCAGATAGAAAAACACCACCGCTGTACGGATGGCAGCTCCATTCTGGAGGATCTGTGTGTCAATGATGTTGGCAATCCCAACAAGCACAAAGATGCACACCTTCTTGGCGATGCCCTTAAAGCCAACTTCAGAAGAAAGCTCATGCTTGATTGCTGCCGCAAGCACCCCGGTGAAGTAGTCACAGACCACGAACACTACAAGTGCATACAGGAAGCCGTCAAACCCACCGAAGAACCAGCCCAGAAAACCACCCAGACCTGCGAACATCCATTCAATCTTGTCGATCACATTCTGCATAATCTTGTCCTTTCCTGCCCAATCCGGGCATAAAAATAGACGGTCAATGCCGCCTTGTGTATACTCCTTCTATAATGAACACCGTTTGACAGACATTTTGGAGGTATGTCTGTCAGGGACGGTGGAAATTTAATAGAATTTATTGTCCAATCCAATAAACTCAATCTCACGGAACTCATTCGGATTCTTCTTCATGATCCAATCAATATAGGTAGAAATAATCATGGCACAGATAAAGTACCCGACTGCATTGTAATGACCGCCACGTTTCTGCTGATAGAGAAAGCCGGAATTATACAAAGCTGTTCCATAGGTATACAAATCAACCAGATAGACGTTCTTAAATATTCCTGCAATCTCCCGAACTGCTGAATTGTAGCCAGCATTTTCTACAGATTTTAACGGGTCAGTCAGGATAAAAATTTTAGCTTTCGGCTGCATTTCCTGAATCTTCTGAATGATCTTTCCGTAATTGCCATAATAGGTGTCTGGATTCTTTGTGTAATCGCCGAGATTGATATCTTCCACCGTACCAATCTTGTACTTTCGATTGTTTTCATTCTGTCCAAGACCGATAATATAGGCCTCACACTTATGATTTCCATCAAAACACTCCGTTGCAAGCGAACTGGAAAGGAACGTATCACAACGCAGTCCACCCTTAGACCAGTTGTAATAGGTATTCCCGGTCATTCTAGCAAGATACTGTCCCCAGGAATATTCAAACAGATCCTTCCCTCCTGTGGTGCCATCGACTTTTTTGTATACTGCTTCTCCGCTTGCAAGGCTGTCACCAATGCAGCCCACATGACGAAATACGGTCATTAAACCAGCATCATTTCGAATCCGTTCCAGGGGATTATCTGAGAGATTCAAACCTAACAGATCATTGATCTCTGCTGTCAGTCTTTTTTGGATATCTTTTTCCAATTTGTCTTTTGTGATTGCTTCATCAGCAATTTTCTGCGTAGTAATCGCAGCATCCTGTACCTTTCCGGTAGATACAACCGTATCCATAAACCAAATCTTAGCAAAATCTTTCAAATTTTCTTTATACATGGTCAGGCGGATATACGCAGTACCCTTGGGGCAGATAAAATCCGTGTAGCTTAAAATACCACTCTTTTCCTGATTGTACTTCAATCCTGAAATATACTTTTTGTCCTGATCATAAAAAGCAAGACCTGAAACATCATTGGAAGCTGTACTCATACTTGCGCGTAAAAGGCATTTACTTCCACCATATGGGAACGGCAGATAGTCCTCTGTTGCAAAATAGGTGTTTGTTCCCGGTGTATAAGTCCGCAAATCACCCTTTGCACGTGCAATATACAAATCCGGTGTCAAAACAATTTCCAGCGGGATTTCCAAAAAGGCAGCATTTTTCACCTGCACAGCGTTGTCACACAGTTTCTCTGATGTTATCGCTTCATCCGCAAGATTATCCGTTTCAACACTTTTTTCTGCCAGTTTTTCATGTGTTACCGCACGATCCACCAGATGCCCCACTGAGATTCTATAATCATCCAACCAGATACCCACGCCATCGAGATTGTCCTGCCCCATACAGGTCAAGCGCATATAAGCAGTTCCATCTGGACAGAGAATTCTGCGAAATGCCAGTTTCTTAGTTTCCCGATTGTAATCGCTTCCGCTGATAAATTTCTTATTTGCATCATAAAATGCAATACCCGATTTATCGCTTTCCACTGTGGACATGGCAGAATATACCTGAAGCCAGCAGCCTCCATATGGAAATGGAATATAATCCAACGTGGCAAAATAGACATTTGAGCCCTGAGAGAAATTATCTAGCCCACCATATTTTCTCGAAATATACTTATCTGCAGTCCAAACCAGTTCTGGAGTAATGTCCAAGAACGACAGGCGGCTTCCATTTACTGCACCTTTCAAAATACCCTTGCCACTTCCAATTGCTCGAATATGGGAACCGACAGAACCGTATTTCGTTCCCTCATCATCTACTCTTGCATCCACAACTTCTGCTGCATAGTCCTTATCCTTGTCAGTCGAAGCAGACACATTAGCATCCAGTCGCTTGTCCAACGTATCCATACGGCTGTTCAACTCTGCCTTGTTGCTATTAGTAAGGCTTTCAGCAGAATTCACCCGACTGTTCATGTTGGATTCTGCGGTATCTACATACTGGGTGAGACGTGCTTCTGTATCTTCCATTTCCTTGACAGCCTCTGCGATCTGTGCACTGTAAAGGCTGTATTGCATCCAGTAACTTTCATCCGAGATTGCAGTACCGACCGGCACAGGCTTTCTGCTGATATAGCTCTCACCGGACGCCTTATCCAGAACGATACTGAGTTCTTCATATTCCTTATTGATATCCCATACACCATCGTGTTTCGGAACAATTCTTCTTCCAATAAATTTAGACATAGGATTCTCCCTTCTGCCAGACAATTCCGGCTACAACTACTATCGGTTTATCCAGCAGATTGGGAGGTCCTGTCTTGGGGAAATCAAGGGTTACATAGTACCCCCCCCCCGAATTTTCTGACGAGTCATCATATTGTTTCCTTTCCCGGCATAACGCCGTTTTACTTACTGTCCTCCGTCAGCCACGCACGGATCTGGCAGTAATATCCGTCTGCCCATGCTTGATAGCCCCTTGCGGAAGGATGGATACTGTTAGTCAGCGTCCGGCTGGTTTCCGTGAACCGGTTTGTCACCGGCTTGTCCGAATACGGAAATGCCAGACGGCGGTCCGTGCGAAGACCGTGGGCAAAACAGGTCACATTTTTGCGGTACTTGCCAGCATCAAATGCCTTGATCAGTGCAAGGTTCAGCGTGTTGATGCTCATATGGAAGATACCCATGCTGGAACCGCACTGATAAGAATAATCCGAGCCGGGTCCGCAAAGGCCGATACCGATCTTGCAATTCGGGAAGCCCGTTTCCTTATCCAGCAGCGCATCGATGAACTGCTTCGCCTGATCCACGAACTTCTGCACCTCTGCTTCCGTGCGGTACAGTGTAGTGCCCTGTGACACATCATTGGTGCCAAGTGCGATCAGGAAGTAATCGATGCCCTCATAGCCGTTGGTCTCGCAGTATTTCTGGAAATCCAGACGGCCTTTGATCTTGTCCCAGAACGCATTCGTTTTGCCGGCGTAATCCGTGTCTGCCAGATACCGGGCAAAGGTCCAGCTGCCGCGTCCTTCGTGCTTGCCGCCAGACGGTCCTCTCGTTCCCAGCTGGTGGATCACGCAGTCATTATCCTCTGCCAGCAGACGGTACACTTCCGTTGCCACAGAACCATTGTCCACGAGAGAGTCTCCACAGATGCAGATATTCTTCGTGAGCTTGTCCTTCAGCTTATGGTGGACCCTGACCTGGACAGGTTTGGACGATACCGTATGGCAGTCATCTTCATCCAGACGGCGGACGGTCAGTGCAAAATCCGTACTGTCCTTCGTTGGCGTGTAGTTCATGCAGTACTCGTTCCGGGTCAGGCTCGGTGCATTCGTGCCTCTGGCGAGCACATACAGATTTTCCTTGCCATCGTGGCGGGAAAGACAGTCAAAGAAGATGGAAAGCTGGCGTCCCTCCATGCAGTCCCAGTGGGACGGGGTCACGATGTCATCCTCTACAGCCGGAGTAATGGCTTTCTGCACATAATCCGTGATACGCTTCGGGATGAAAGATGCCGCGTTATCTGCGAAGAGATCACCCGCTTTGTATTCCTTACCGCCCACAATGAACTTCACATCCGGGTGAATGTGCGGATTATACAGCTTGCTCTGATACCAGGATGCAATATAGAAAACATTCGTACCCAGCTTTCGGAACAGGCTGGTGTCGTACAGATTGATGGTTTTCGTACCGGCATCATAAGCGAGGATGCGCATCGGCATACCAAATGTCGAGCTGGGTGTGTTAAATGCCATCTCTACCGGATCGCCTGCCATGATCCACTCATAGTGGAACGTATCCGGAACACCCAGACACTTGGTACTGACCTGGATCGTACCGCCATCCTGGTCAATGGTAATACCGCCGCTTGCCAGATACATATGGCGGGAATCCTTACCGGCAAGATCCGTGCGGAGCTGCTGGAAGCGGTCCTCATACTTCTTTTCGATATAGGAATCACGCCGTTCTTCATCGAAAAGCTCACCAGCCTTATAAGCTGTGCCATCCAGCACAACGCTGAAAGAAGAACCCATGTGCGGATACCAGAAATGGTTTTCATACCATGCAGCGATATAGTAGCCGTTTACTCCCAATGCCCGGAACTGTGCAGTGTTGTAAAGATTGATCTGATCTATGGACGAGTCATAGGCAAGGATCAGCATGTGATGCTTTTCTGCTTCCGTACTATCCAACATCGGTACCGGCTCCCCACTAGCACTGATCCAGTAGTAAGCACCGTTATCGACAACCGCCAGGATACGTTTCGTGACCTGAATGGTGCGGTTGACCGTATCGATCGCAAACTGGCCTGTAGCGAGGAACATCTTTGCTGAACGGTACTTGTGCCAGGTCATCGCAGTATTCGCAATCTTGGCTGGATTGCCATAATCGATCCCGTTGATGACTGTACCGCTACTCGAAGGAGCTGCGTACACCACATTCCAGTCAAAAAAGACCGCAAACACAAAGCGGCCCTTTGTGAATAGATCGCCCCAGCTATCGCCGCTTGTATTTTCCACCTTAATGACAGGGACTTCTGTCTTTTCTCCCGTCTCGTTTGCGGATGCTTCCGCACCATCATAGTAGATCGCCCACCATTTTCCCACTACTGCAAAGTCAAACGAGGTACTGTTTTCCGCCACCAGTTTCGTCTGCTCGTACTGTGTACCATTTGTACGGCGGCAGACATATACACTCTTTCCCTCCGGGAATGTGACTGTCACCTTGCTGCCCGTGAACCTGATATCCACGCTGCCGTTCATCCACTGCCAGCCTGTTGCGTAATTTGACAGCAATCTCATCGGGAGCATGTTGTCATAGAGGTACACCGAGAGCTTCGAGAACAGCTTTTCATTGGTGGTGACAGAGATGAAACGGGTATTCGGAAGCAGCGTGATCACATAGTTGTCATAGACCTTGCCGCTCTCTGCCCGGAAACAGCCACCGAGGAACTTACGGTCCATGTCATAGCAGACCACGTTGTTATAGTCATCCCGGCCGCTCATATAGCCGAACTGACCGTCCACCAGAATCGCATCACCGCTGACCGGGACCATGTGCGCCACGCGCCAGCTTTCCGAAGCTACAAGGTTGCCGTTCTGGTTTGCGTAACCATTTTTGATCACCCAGTTCTTCATGATATTCTGCATGGAACGCACCCTGCCGACCGCACGGATATTATCACCGGCTGTGGGATAAGTCTTTCCCTCATCATCCACACGGGCATCTACCAGCTCCTGTGCATAGTTGGCATTTTTGTCCGTAGATGCCTTGACATTGGCATTGATCTGGGCTTTCAGTGTTTCTGTAGTCTTATCCATCTCGGACTTACTGGCTGCAACTGCACTGTTCGCTGCATCGACCTTCTGGGTGATATCCGCTACATCCTGTGCGGTCATCTTGCGCAGGGCTGCCACATCTGATGCAGTATCTGTACGAAGCTGCTCTACATCTGCCGCAGTATCCTTGCGGAACTGCTCCACTTCTTCTGCCGTATTCTGACGGTACAGAGCCATCTGCTCCGAGAACCGGGAACACATCGCCCAGTATTCCTCCTGGGACAAAAGCGTTCCGGCCGGCACAGGTTTCCGGCTCATATAGCTGTCGCCTGTGGATTCCTCATACACAATCGTAAGAGGCTCATACTCTTTTGCTTTGTCCCAGACACCATCATGGCGAGGGACGATTCGGTTTCCGATATATTCCGACATATTTTCCCCTTTCCCAGCTGCATCAGCCGTTTGCAAATTCTACGATCAGCCGCCCAACACCATCCATTGAAAAGATGAGCTTCAGACCGTCTTCGGTGGTGAAAGCAAGATAGCCGTCATCCGTGACCGTACAGTTCAAAAGATTTTCGATGAATTTCTGGATGGTGCTGGATTCCGACTTGTCACTGAAGCCGAGTCCATCCTCCGACACAACGGCAAAATAGCCATCATCCGTGATATACACTTCCAGCAGTCCCTTGCGGATAGCTTCCACCACACCCGCGTAGGTATAGGTGGCGATCTTGCCGTTGTTGATGGCCGCCCGCTCCACCTTCAGCGTGAGGGAGAACGACCCAAGGACATCCCCCGCTGTGCTGATCATAACAACATCCAGCGGAAACCGTCCTGCCTGTGCAGTCATGAAGGTCGTGATCGTAAAGACGACCGCCCCATTTTCAACAAACACAAGGTCGGCTGCCGTCTCGCTGGTGTAATGGAAGATCGTGCCGTCCGGTCTGGTGCCGGAACAGGCAACGATGCAGTCCTGCGGTACAGAATACTGTACCGAGTTGTTATACAGGACACATCTGACTTTCCGTGCCCTGTTATCATATTGTTTGACCGGGACTGTCACCGGGATCAGATTCTCCGTCAGCGACAGCTCCACTTCCTGATAAATGCTTGTGATCATTATGCGCTCCCTCCTTCCTGATCGGTCTTCTTATCATCTGTTTCTTCTTTGTTCCCATTATCTTTTCCTTCGGTGTCCGGGTTCTCCGGCTCCGGCTTTTCCGGTTCCGTCGGTGTGGTCGGTTCCGTTGGCTGTTCCGGCTCATAGCCGATGGTCTGCCACTGTTCTCCATCCCAGAGCTTTAACTGCAGGTTCTTCTTATCGACCCAGAGCGTATCTGCTACCGGGGCTTCCGGTGCGGTTTCCGATACCGGGACACTCGGCTGGTACTTTTCATCCAGTTCTTTTTCGACCTCTTCCGACAGCTTCTTCGCCACACTGTATCTCTCGTCCAACTCCTTTTGCAGATCTTCCGAGATTTCCGTAAGAGTGCCATACCGCTTATCCAGTTCCTCATATAAATCCTTGGACAGCTTTTTTGCTGTTTCGTACCGCTGATCGAGCGTTTTCTGAAGCTCGGCAGAAATGGCGGTCGCTGTTTTGTACCGCTCATCCAGTTCCTTCAGCAGCTCCTCGGAAAGCTCCGTGGTTTTCTTATAGCGGTCATCCAGTTCTTTGAGGGTCTGTTCCAGCAGGATCGCTGTCCTGACTGCAGTGTCATCCTCCTCCCAGCCATAGCCCCACGTCTTACCGCCATCCGTGGATACAAACAACCCGGCAGAGCTGTTCTTCCATGCGACCGTTGACTGTTTCAAAGTCGCCGCATTGAATGCATACCGGGTCGTATTTCCCTTATTGTCAGTTTCATTTTTATAATGAAGGCCAAACAGCGCAGCAAAAAGCGCACCGTCATAAATGATAGATGCTGTGATTCCACCGACCTGCTCTCCCACTGCTGTCTCCGCACGGACTGCCGTATCATAGGCAATCGTTGCTGTATTCCGGATGCTGTTGAGCGAACCGGTCAGAGAAGAATTCCGGCTGCTGACCGTGGAGTTTGAGAGCGTGATGCTGTTATAGCGTTCCAGCAGCGCATCATACTCGGTTTCGGTGACTTTGGAACTGACTTCGATACCCAGCTTTGAGATAAACACATGGACCGTATCGCAAAGGGAAACACGCTCTGCTTCCACGATGTCCTCATACCCCGGCGTATTCCAGAGCTGTAAAAAGTCAATCTTGATATCAATCTCCGGCTCCGTTAAGTCTGTGGTGTCAATATAGTTCTGTGCGTATTCCCGGAGTGCCGTTTCGCTCGGCTTTTCCTGAAAATTACTGGTACAGTCCAGCACGGTGATCTTCTGGTAAGGAATTGACCGTTTGCTTTGCAACACCACCTTCTCCGGCAGTTCCATAACCGCCTGCGTTTCGTTATCTACCCAGTACGGATGCACACCAGTGATCGTGTTCTCGATAGATTTTTCCATCTTGAAATCCGTCAAGTTCTTACCGTAGATAATGTGGACGTTATGGTCGGCACCTCTTGCCTTATGGAACTTGACTGTATACCGGTCCCACTCGAATTCACCGCCAAAAACATCCAGAACTGACCCAGTCATACCTCCAAGGCAGTTTCGGAAGGAGGATGGAACTCCCAGCGTAAAAGTCACGCTGGATTCCACATCCGTCCAGACATTAAACGGACAGTCGGAAGCCGCATGGCTTTTCAGCCCCTGCATTGCCCCGCCACATCCGGTCACTGAAAATGGTGATACCGTGATAAAGTTGAGCTGGTAGGAAATATGCCGTGCCTGCACTTCCAGCTTGCCATCAATAGGGGTCGTGATCTTGTAGATGCGGAACGGCTGAGACTGCATGGTATCGGATGGCTTGGCAAGGATGATATTCCCCTCCTCCAGCATCTCTGCATGGATGCCATCTGCCGGACAGACCAGCTTCAGTTCATAGCTTCCGTTTCTCTTTTCCGTTACGGTACAAGACTGTGCATCTGCCAGCTTTCCGATGCCGTTATGGTCAAATTTCATTTCTCTGGAATCATATAAACATGGGATCACTGGCTGCACCTCCCTCTTAAAGCGTCCACCAGCGAGGAGTCACCTCCACCGCTGTGATACCGCCTGTCCATGTGATCTGTGTCTTTCCCTCCGGCAGTTCCGGGAAGTCATCCGAAAGGATGGTTTCATTACAAAACCCGGAGGCATTATAAGCATTGTGTGTCTCACAATTGAGCAGCACGTAATCCTTGATGCTGTGGATGGTGATCTTCTCCTCACCCACATACAGCTCACCACCCGAATCTCCGTAAACCTTGAAGATGGGCTGTGCCGGGAAAGCGAAGGGATTCTTTAAGGTCGACCTGCCGTCCAGCCGAATCGCCTTCTGCCCGTCCACACTCCACCGCTGGGGCTTACAATTGAAGGTAAGTTCCATCTCAGCGGCTTTCTGGGCGGTGACATCAAAGGCAAGGGCATCTTTGCAGACCGCCATCCGGAAGAAATCCGGGTCGTAGGTGTCCTGCAACTTCTGGTAGCCAATCGGAGATAACAGCCATGCCTTGACCGCCGCTGTCTTGGCTGGCAGACCATTGAAGAAAAATGCCTTATACTTGATATCCACGTTCTGATACCTACGCCTGCCTGTCCTTGCATTCTCGGTAATGATGTCCCCGTTCCTGCCGGGTACGGAGGTGCTCTCCACATCCGCAGCCGGGGAATCATACACACCGGGTCCAGACAAATATAAAAGGAAGTCTTTGCTGGACTTCCCGGCAAAGGACAGATACTGTCTGGCGTATCTGCCTTTTAACTGAAACTGTGATACCGTCTGCTTTGGGGTGTTATAGCCCATACGCATCTCCTCCTTTACTTGAAGACTGAATCATCTTCGTGGATCATGCCGTTGATCTTATCAGCAACGGTCTGTGCGAGTTCATCATCGTTCCGGGCATTATAGCCATTGACCGTGATATACACACCGCCAAGGTTGGTCGTCCGGGTCGTACCACCTCCGGCCAGAGCTGCCTGTGGGAAGTTCCAGCCAGAGCCATCGAAATGCGGCAGGGTCAGTTCCGGCAGCCTGAAAGAGCTGATGCCCTCCATGCCCTGCTGTACCTTTGCTGCCATCGACCTGATCTGGCTGATCAGACTGCCTTCTCCTTTCTTGATGCCGCCGGAAAGCAGCTTCATGAAGTCCGGCATATAGGTGTCGGCATCTGCCAGCGGTCCTTCGTCCGGCACAGAGAAATGCAGGAACGAACGGATACCGCTTGCCACACTCTTGACTGCATTGCCGACCCAGCTCACGCCCTTCTTGATACCTCCTGCGATACCGCCAACGATGTCTTTGCCCCAGCTGACCGCCGAGGAGGCCACGTTCTTGATACCGCCCCAGATGGACGATGCTACATTGCCGATGGCAGAAGCCGCATTGAAGATTCCGTTCTTAATGGCATTTACTCCATTCGAGAATACCGAAGTGACCTTGTTCCAGATATTTGTGACTCCCTCCCGGAAGCCATCGCAGTTTTTCCAGAGAGCGGTCAGTCCAAGGCCGATACCTCCGACCGCCGCCACTGCGACACCTGCAGGACCCGCCAAGCCAGCAAGTGCTGTGCCTGCGGATGCGAGGAAACCACCTGCGGAGCTTGCCACCCCTGCAAGGGCTGTACCCGCACCAGCAGCCAGACCGGATACGGTCGTACCAACAGAACCGAGCAGACCGGAAAGCGTTGTGCCGACCGTCCCGGCAATACCGCCCAGCGAAGAACCGATAGACGATACGATGCCGGAAAGGCTGCCGTCTAAGCCGCCAATTTTCGACACTACATCGGAAAGCAGCCCGCCCAGATTCGACAGGATTCCCCCTCCGCTGGAGCCAAGGCTTCCCAGCTTCGAGATGATGCCGGAGATGCCTTCTCCCAGACCGCCCATTTTGGAGGTCAACCCGGAGATCAGGTTACCAAAGTTCGACACGATCTGCCCACCATCTGCACTACCGATCTTCGACAGAAAACTGCCAATATTCGACAGCAGACCACCGCCGTTCTCTGTTCCGAGGGCATTACCGAGGTTCTGCATGGTATCACCAAGGTTTCCGATGGTGTTCTTTATGGAGCCAAGCTTGTCCACAAGACCGGTGACCGTATTGACCGTGTCACCGACCTTGCTGATGCCATTGCCTAGACTCTTTAGAAAATCCGAGTTGAAGGTATCGCCAAGACTGCGGATCGCATTCCCAAGGGAACTGGTCTGAGAACTCAGCTCTCCAATAGAATCCTTCATATCCGTAAAGCCCTGCTTCACTTCATCGCTCATACTGCCGACTGCTGTTTTGGTGATACCCTGCAGGTCAGTCCAGAGCTGCTGGAACTGTGTTTTCAGCCCGGAAAGCCCGGCCATCAGCTGGGACTGGATACCGCTGCCCACATCCCTTGCAGCACTGCCGATACCATTTTGGCTTCTCTTGATCGTGGCAGCAAAACTGCCGACCACAGAATCCATCCAGCCGCCCAGAGAATCCACCGGAGTCGTGAGGTTACTGCTCATAGACCCGGCAAGCCCCTGCACAGCCTTCACTACCGACTTGACATTTTTCTTAATGCCGGTCGCCAGCAGCTTCATGAAGTCAGGCATATAGGTGTCTGCATCGGACAGAGGTCCTTCGTCCGGTACAGAGAAATGCAGCAGACTTCTGACCCTGCTTGCGACATTTTCTGCCGCAGCGATCACGGAACCGGCTGCTGCCCGGACACCTGCCGCCATCTGGGAACAGATATCTGCGCCCCAGCGATATGCCGAAGAAGCAATCGAACCGAGTGAGTTAAAGCTGCTCCTGATACTTGCGACACCGGAAGACACCGTACTGCGCAGACTGGACATTGCCGAAGACACCGTGGACTTGATGCTGTTGAAAGCAGAGGTCGTGGTGGATTTCAGGGAGTTCCAGCCACTCGTGACCGTACTGCGGACAGCTGTGACAGAAGAAGTCGTAAGGGACTTGATGCTGTTCCATGCCGTTGTAATGACCGTCTTGATACCATTCCAGCTGGTATTGGTCAGCGACTTCACTGCGTTCCATGCGCTTGTCATGGAGGATTTCACAGAAGCAGTCGCAGAAGTAGTCAAAGACTTGATTCCGTTCCACGCTGTGGTGATGACCGTTTTAATGCCGTTCCAGCTGGTCGTTGTCAGCGACTTCACCGCATTCCATGCACTGGTCATGGACGTTTTCACTGCGGCTGTCGCAGAGGTCACATTGGATTTCACCGCCGCAAAGCTGCTCTGGATGGTGATCTTGATGCTGTTCCATGTGCTCGTGGTACTGGTCGTAATGGAGTTCCATGCGGATCTCATCGCGGCACTTACACCTGCCGTTCCGATTTTCACCGTCTGGCTGATGGCCGCCCAGCTCTTACTGTATGCCTGCTCCACTCCCCTCATGGAATTGGTAATGGAGGTAGACAGCGTGGTGGACAGGTTCTCTGCCGCCGCAGTCACAAGACCGGTGTTGGTCGTGATGCCATTTGCCAGACCCTGCATAAAGTCCGGCATCCAGCTTTCCATATCAGCCAGAGGTCCTTCATCCGGCACAGAGAAGTGCAGGAAGGAACGGATACGGTCCGCCACTCCCGATACGGCACTTGCCACATCCTGAATCCTCGACTGGATACCGGACACAATGTTGCCGATCATGTCAGAGCCCCACGAGAATGCCTGTCCAGCCAGCCCCTTAATAAAGGAGACCGCACTGTTAAAGCCATTCGTGATGGTGGACTTGATACCGGAAATCGTAGAAGAAATCCCGGATTTCATCGAGTTAAAGGCCGTGGTAGCCGCGCTCTTGATGCTGTTACTGAGGGACGATACCGTGGATTTCATGGCATTCCAGCCGGAAGAAACCACCGATTTGATTCCATTTACCACGCCGGAGATTTTGCTGCTGATGGCAGTCCAGATGGAAGAAACCGTGGACTGGATCGCAGAAAGGACAGTCGAGATGACCGTCTTGATCGTATTCCATGCCGTGCTCATCCGGGTCTGAATGCCAGTCAGCAGCGGAGACAGGAACGACACAATGGCGTTCCACACCGTAGTCACTGCAGTCTGGATCGCAGTCAGCACCGTGGAGATGGCTGTCTGGATTGCCGACCAAACCGTAGAGAAAGTCGTCTGCAATCTGGTCAACATCGGAGTCACAAAGGCGACGATAGCGTTCCAGATGGAAGTGATCTTCGTCTGAATTGCGGTCAGTGCCGCGCCGATCAGGATCTGTATTGCCTGCCAGATGGTCTCAAACAGATATTTGAACGCATCCAGCAGAGGCTTGATGGTGTTATAGATTCCGTTCCATACTGTAGTAATCGTGGTGCTGATGGAGTTCATGACCGTAGAGATCGCGGTCGAAATCGCCGTCCACACAGTTGTCACCGTGGTATGGATCGTATTCAGCACAGAAGAAACTGCTGTGGAAATGGCAGTCCAGATGGTGCTGAAGGTCGTCTGGATACTCGTAAGAATGGTAGTAAAAAATCCAGACACTGCTGTAAATACAGTCGTTGCCACACTCTGGATAGCAGAAACTGTGTTTGAAAAGAAGCTGCTGATTCCGCTCCACACGGTCTCGAAGAAGCTCTTGATACTGCCCCAGACAGTCTGCCAGTCCGTGCCGAACAGACCAAGGAACACATCCAGTGCGCTCTTTAATGCGGTAAGAGTCGTAGAGAATACAGACTTCACACCTTCCCAGATGCTGAAGAAGATTCCCTTTACCGCTTCCCATGCGCCGCTCCAGTTGCCGGAGAACACATTGGAAAAGACATCAAACAAGCCGAGCAGCGTATCCAGAACCGTACTCAATACCGTAGCCACAATCTGGAATGCTCCCTCAAACAGCGGTGCAAGCACCTGACAGAAGCCATCCCAGACTGCTTTCAGTACCTCAGTTACATCCTTAAAATCAAAGCCCAGCCCGTTGATCCGCTGTGTCAGCTGATCACAGAAGCCTTTCACCTTGGAAACGATGTCGTTCCAGATGCCGGTAATGGCAGCACGGAACTCCTCGTTGGTGTTCCAGAGATTCATAAAAGCCGCCACCAGCGTACCGATGACGGCCACTACAGCTACGACCGGCCCGGACAGACCACCCAGAACCACACCCAGCTTGCTGAACACACCGCTGGCACTTCCCACGTGGGTGATGAGAAGCCGGACACCCTTTGCAAGAGAACTGAACCCCCGCATCGCGGTGCCGACGGTCGATATGGTCTTGCCCAGCACAATGAGCAGCGGACCAATGGATGCCGCCAGCAGCCCGATCTTGATGATCGTTTCCCTGGTACTTTCATCCATACTGTTCAGCTTGTCCACGAACTGCTGCACGGCAGATACGATCTTACGGATGGTCGGCATCAGGATATCACCAAAAGAAATGGCCAGCTCTTCCAACTGAGATTTCAGAATGGTGAGCTGACCATTTAAATTGTCCTGCATGGTCTCTGCCATGCTTTCGGATGCACCATCGCAGTTTTCAATGGCTCCACGCAGTTTGTTGATGTCCGTTTCGCTGGAATTCATCAGGGCAAGGAAGCCGGACATGGCATTCTTGCCGACCAGTGCCTCTGCATTGGATGCTTTTTCCGATTCGGTCAAACCGGAGAAAGCCACACGACAGTCTGCGAGGATATCGTTCAGGCTTCTCATACTGCCATCCGCATTACTGGTAGCAATCGTGACCTCACCGATGTTTTTACCAACAAAGGTCACTTCGCCGGAAAGGTTGTTCATGATGGTACGAAGGGACGTACCAGCCTGCGAAGCCTTGATACCACTATTTGCCATCAGACCGATGGCTTCTGCGGTATCCTCTGCCGAGAATCCCAGCGCACCGGCGATAGGTGCACAGTACTTGAACGTCTCGCCCATCATGGAGACATTGGTGTTCGCATTGGAAGAAGCAGCTGCAAGGATATCTGCAAAATGCCCGGAATCCGCAGCAGATAAGCCGAACGCGGTAAGGGCATCCGTGACGATATCCGAAGTCGTAGCGAGGTCTTCACCGGATGCCGCCGCAAGGTTCATGATACCCTCGATGCCGTTCAGCATGTCAGAAGTCTTCCATCCGGCCATGGCCATGTATTCCATCGCCGAAGCTGCCTCGGATGCAGAGAACTTGGTCTTTGCACCCATCTCACGGGCTTTTGCACGAAGCTGGTCAAAGTCATCTCCTGTCGCACCGGAAATGGCAGAAACCTTACTCATCTCGGAATCAAAATCTGCTGCTGTCTTTACTGCGGCCGTACCAAGACCCGTTACAGCGGCAGTCACCGGCAGGAACTTCTTACCAACATTCTCCACAGAAGATCCGATGTTCTGGAGCTTTTCTCCGGCTTCATCGATTTTGGCAAGAGTCGCATTGGTAGTAGCCGCCTGGTCCTGTAAGGATCGCAGATTCTGTTCGGTCTCCACGATCTCACGCTGGAGGGCATCGTACTGCTGCTGGGTGATCTCACCGTTGGCAAGCTGCTCATTCGCCTGCTGTGCCGCAGTCTTCAGAGTTGCCAGCTTTTCCTTGGTAGCTTCAATGGCATCCTTAAGCATCTTCTGCTTCTGGACGACCAGTTCTGTATTGGAGGGGTCCAGTTTCAGGAGTTTGTTGACATCCTTCAGTCCGGACTGCGTCCCCTTGATTGACTTGTTTACACTTTCCAGTGCTTTGGAGAGCTTTGTGGTATCGCCGCCGATCTCAACGGTGATGCCCTGGATTCTGGATGCCATTTGTGTAACCACCTCCTCGCAGGCATAAGAAAAGCCCATCTGCACAGGGCAGACAGGCTAAAAAATGGGTATAAAAATACCCCGTCAGATTTCTCCAACGGGGTTGCTACCGATTATTGAATTTTACTCCATAAGAGCATTGTGCTCTCCATAATATCCTCATAGCTGATATCAGCCGCATACGGATATTTCTTCTGGTAGGACTTCCAAAGTGTATGTAACTGTGCGTCATCACTGACGGCAGCCATAATTTTAGGTGCTTCCTCTTTCAGATTTTCGGTGCTTCTTTTCTTACAGGTTGCCTCAAATGCCTTTTTCAGCACATCAGCATCGATGTCCTGCTCGTAAATAGAAAGCAGGGTCTTGATGTCATAGAAGTCTCTCATTCGGGTATTCAAAAGACCTCTTGCAAGGACCGTCTGAAGTTTTTCTGCCAGAATTGTTTCCAAATTATACGACCAAAGGCTGATGGAACGGTCATCCAAGAGCAATTTATAGTTGTACTCGATTGCTCTTGGCGTGATAACATCTCCTGTAGATATATCAATCTTCATCGGTGTAACGAGTTTTCCCATCACAGCATTCATGGTAAATCGAATACCCGGATACTCCATCTCATCCATGATATTGGAAACTTCCTTAACCTCAAAGGTCACTCCATCCCCAAGATTGATATCCTTGACTTCATCCACAATCCGTTTTGCATCTTCTGCCGACAGATTCTGATTTTTAATGCTCGTATCGATATCCATCGTGGACCGCAATGCTACGCCAACCATCGCTGTCACCAGCATTCCGCCTTTAATGATAAAATTATCTTTGTACTGCGAACTGGCAACTCTCTCAAGGAAACGCTCCATCATATAGATCCGCATGAGCGTTCTGGCATCTGCCTTGTTTTCCTTTGCCACATTCTTAATTCTTCCCTTAACCTGTTCTGGTGTCAGCTGCATTTTACAATAATACCCCCATATATCTGCGGATCACATTATCAACCCGAAACAGCTTTGCATATTCCATGAGTCGATTTAGGTCCTTGTTTCTTCTGGAAACATATGTCTTCAGAACGGAATTGAAATCCTGTGCTTCAATACTGCTCCGGCTTCTCATCAGATCACAAATCGTTCGTTCCAAGTCATACATTGGAATCATGTTCCCATCGTTGTCTTTCACAATGATCTTTCCGACATCCAGTAATTCCCGTTTTACCGTATATACTTTACAACTTCCATCCGCTATAAGTCGATGTGCATTGTAACCGCTGTATATGGTAAGTGTGTGGACAAACGGTTCTCTGTCTGTCAGACCATGATAATAAAAGGCCTCATCATGTGAAAAAACAGCATTCGGGCATCTCTTATGAAGCACATATAACTCATCGACCCAATCCGATCCCGTAGAATACACACCACGGCTGACCGGCTCCAATCCGTTTTCTCGAACATATTTGTAAAATTTAAATTTTGAAATTCCAGATTTTCCCGCGATTCTCGGCGTAAGGTAATCATGATTTTGAACTAATCTTGTCATCTCATTCATAGAATCACCATCCTTCCGTGCTTATATTGTAATCGAAATAAGCACGGTAGTCAAGCAAAATCAAACGAGCGTGCTTATTTCACATTTAATATATGCACGCTCGTCGAGTTTTATTCTGTCAAAATTTGTCAAAATCAGCTTGCGAGGCCAGCTCTTTGTACGGATAGTCGTCGTTCTGCCGTTCCGTGAACATATCATTGACCAACCCGATGGTCAGCAGGTCGAGGTCGGCGATGCTGATACCGAGCTGTACACAGCGCAGCAGAAAGAGCGGGGTGGTCATTTCCCGCTCACTTTTGCGAGGTTTTTTCTGGATTCCACCTCGGTCTGCACATTCAGACCCCACAGTTCGATCAGCTGGGGCAGGATCTGATAAATGGAGAAGGTGTTGAACTGGTCCAGGAACTCCTCCGGGCTGTCCGGCACCTTTGCCGGGTCTGCATGACGGGCCATCAGCCATGCCAGGTCCTCGAACATTTCCAGACTGAACAGGTCGAGGTTGGAATTGTCCTCATCGTTCTCTCCCACGCTCTTTTCCAGCTGGCGCAGGTCTTTGTAAATGTCACGGCCGAACTTGATGCGGTACAGACGCGGCACGGCGGCACTTGCCTTAAAGGTGACTTCCTTGCCATCGATCTCAATTTTCTTTGTAACTGCCATAATCGTAATCCTCCAAAATTTCATGTAAAATTGGCAGAGCCGAAGCCCTGCCGTATATCGTGTTTCTTACTCTGCCGGGTCAATGCTGACCAGTGCATTACCGCCGCTCACAGTGGGCAGCTTTCCATCCCACTTCTGGATCTTCTGGTACTCGATCAGCGTATCGGACAGGCTTTCTGCCAGTTTGCGGTTTGCCTCTGCCTGTGCGTCTGCGGCAATGGAAGTCTTCTGGGCTTCCGCCTCTGCATTGGTGATTGCCACCTGCTTATCCGCTTCTGCCTTGGCAATGGCGGCTTCATTCTCGATCTTCTGCTTGTCAGCATTCTGCTGGGCAATGGACTTCTGCTGGATGGCTTCGTTATAAGCATCCTCGAAATTCATGTCGTTGATGACGACCTTGTTCACAAACACAACATCGTCGCCGTATTTCTGCACAAGAGACTCTGCCAGCTTCTGCTGTGCCAGCGGTTCGATCTTGGTTCGGTTGGTTACCTCATTGGGACCAAGTTCTGCCATCGCAGACTTGATGGCAGATGCCACAAGTTCGTCACCGACCAGATTCTTGATGTCGGACACATTCGCATACAGCCATGCACTCTTCTCTGGAAGCACCTGATAGGTCACGATGACATCAGCGGCATACACAGGGGTCTTGTCAGAGGCTTCGCCCCAGACCTGTGCTTCGATGTGCTTATCCTGCTGCTTGTTGTTGACCTTGTGGATGCTCTGCACAAAGGGGATGCAGAAGTTGAGCTTGCCGCTCTGGATGGTGGTCTCCTGGATCTGGCCGAAGCTGGTCTTCACGCCCGTGTAACCGGTGGGGATGATGTGGAACGAGCAGACAGCCAGTACCAGAACGATGATCACTGCGAACAAAGGAAAAATCTTCTTCATAGTCATATACCTCTTTATAATAATGTAAGCAGAGCCGAAGCCCTGCGGTGTGTGTCGGTCACTTAGCCCTGCGGCTCCTCAGTGTGACTGGTGTCTTCGGTGTCCACAGCTTCTGCCTGCGGCTCATAGACCGCATCGTACCACTTGTTGTAGACATCATCGGTGGTGTTGGTACCGGTCTTGGCCTTGACATAACCGTTTGCCAGAGGGGTTGCCTGCAGGTTCAGGGTGTCCGTCTTGACTTCCTTGCTGTCCTCGTTGGTCTCACCCTCGATGGACGGACGGCTTGCCACACAGTTGTACAGCACATGGCGGATGTGACGCTGGTCACCATCGAACTCGAACAGGAAGGCGAAATGTTCCAGTTCCACATTGGCGTTCTCCGCAAGCACGCCGTTGCCATCCAGTTCCTCGTGCATGATGTCCGTGAGGAAGCTCTCCGGGATCAGCGCGATCTCCAGATCCCCCTCATAGCCGGAGTTGTTATTCACGACATAGTAGGCGATATTGTCCGCATAGAACGGCTCGATCTCGCCATTGGCATCCATAGAAAGACTGACGGCACCGGGGATACGGACCGGCTTTGCATAGGTGACACTGCCATCTTCGTCAAAGGTCGCCTTGGCATAATGGCAGTTTTTCAGGCCAAATTTGACCTTATTGCTTTGCTTCGACATTGGTTATTCCTCCTATCGCCCTGCGGCCGGCTTATACGGTCAGCTCATACAGGACTTCATACATCTTTTCGGTTTCGATCCAGACCTCGCTTTTCTCATAGTAGAGTTCATGCGAAGTCAGGACTTCTTCAATAGTTGCTTCCATATCCGGGTCTTTGTAATCGGTGTACACCTCAATGTCCAGCCGGTTAAAGTGGTGGTACACAAGGTTATCTGCACCGAAATTCTCGGCTTTCGGATACAGGAAACAGATAAACGGTGGATCAGGGCTCTCCCCTTCTGCGAAATGGTCATACGCATAAGGAAGCCCCATCTCCTCCACCAGAGCTTTTACTTCTTCGTGGGTCATTGGTTTCTCCTTACTTTAGTGCCTTTTCGATGAGGGACTGGAGCTGCTCGATACCTGCCTGTTCAGCCGGAGCGATATGCGGTCTTCCTGCCACCCGCCCGCCGCCGCGCTTAGCATGTCCCTTTTCCAGCAGATGTGCCAGCTGGTAGCGGTTCTTGGAATGCACCACCATCTGAATACTCTGGCTGGATTCGGACTGTTTGGTCGCCACCCAGCTTCCTTTGTATGCGCCCGTTCTGGACGGTGCATTGGCAGAGATCTGGTCTTTGACCGTTTTCGCAGATTTGCGGACTGCCTTCTTAACCTCGGTGGAGGCAAGGGTCGCATATTCTTTTAAGCCCTCGTTGATGGCATCTGCCATCTCATCGATGCTGACAGTTCTGCTCATCCGGCTGCCTCCTCTCCAGTCTGCAATGAATCTTCAGGATCTTCTTCTGATAATTCATCGGGTCAACGGATTCGATATTGTAGAGCTGATCCCGGAAGCGGATGCGGTAACCAGTGGAAGTTAATCCTCTGGTCTCGCTGCACCAGCGAACCGTAAACACCACGCTCTTCTGTTCGGCTGTGACCTCACCTTCTTCTTCCTGTGCCTGATAGGTCGAAACGTAGGCAAAGCAGGTGAAATATTCCTCCCATGTGTTCCGATGGTTTCCGACCTTATCGGTCACGACCGTGCTTTTCTCGATTGTGATCCGCTCATTCAGTTTCTCGATCATCAGAACACCCCCTCCCTCACAGCAAACAGAATGGAACGAAGCGTCAGCATCAGCTGCTTATGGTCAGCTTCGTCCCGGTGCTCATAGAGATACCCCAGTGCATACAGAATCGCCACACGACAGGTGCTGCGCAGGGCTTCCAGTTCCCTTGTGGGCTGTACTCCGTTCTCGGCATCCTGGTCAGCGGCATTGACTGCCTCCCACTGGTCTTCCGAAAGACGGCCAACGTCCTTGCACATCTGCTCCGCAGAAGATAAAAGGATGCCGATCAAGGCATCCTCATCGCTGCTGTCCACGCGGAGATAGGTCTTCGCTTCGTAAAGCGGGATCAGTGCCATAACCGGCTCCTCCTTTCCAGACTTTCTTAGCCCTGCGGTGCCATCTGCAGAAGCTGTACGGCTTCCGGCAGGATCAGCTTGCCATCCACACGCTGGGTGGTCAGGAAACCGACCTGATCAGTACGGGCATACAGCTCGTTCAGACGGCGGAAGGTGCGGTTCTGGCGGTCAGCCACCCAGTAGTAGCTGTAATCGCCAAAGGCCATGACCTTGCTGCCACCCTTGATCTCCGGCATGAAGGCGGAAGTCTTCAGCGGACGGTTCAGCAGGGTATCCGGCTTGCCGATCTCCAGACCCGGCTTCCAGATATAGTTGCCGTTGTTGTCCTTGATGGTCATCAGCTGCAGCACCAGGGCTTCGTTGCAGAGGAACTGTGCCTTCTTGCGGTACGGAGCCTTCAGTGCATAGTAGAGCTTGAAGATCTCATCGAAGGTAACGGCATCCTTCTGGGCAGCGGTCACACCGACCTTGGCACCACCAGTTTCCGCCAGCAGACCCAGAGGCTTGCCCACACCGTCACCGGTGATAAAGGCGCGCTCCTCTGCGTTGCCCATACGCACACCGAAACGGCGGGCAATATAGGTGGCGAGGTCAAAAGCGGAGTCATTCAGCAGCTCGTTGGAGATCTTGATCATAGTGCCCAGCTTGTACGCAGACAGCATGGTCTGGCCGAAAGTGGTATCGCTCTCCGGGATCTCCTCGCCCTCATCGATCCAGCTGGCTTCACCGGTATCCTCTGCGATAGGGATCTTACGGGTGCCGGAGCTGGTGCGGATGACGGTTGCCAGGCCACGGAAGATGTTGTTCTCCTCCAGTGCCTCCACCAGCTTCTTCTCGAACTCATCGGGAACGGTAAAGCCGCCCTCGGTGTCCTCACCTACAGACAGGGCATTGCGGACTTCTCCGTAATGGCCACGGTTGCGGATCATGTTCCAGAAGTTTTCGGCATACTCGGCAGTGGCGGTCGGCTTGACATCCTTCTTGGCACCGTTCTTCGGGTCCGCGTGGACTGGACTGGAAGTCGGTGCGGACAGCTGTGCCTCGATCTGTGCCTGCTGCTCCAGACGCTCGATCTCTGCACCCAGGTCCTTGACCTCCTGTGCCATCTTGTTGTACTGCTCCACGGCCTCAGCCTTTACCAGACCGTTCTCGCCGCGGTTCTTCTCCAGAAAGTCCTTGGTCTGCTCCCAGAGAGTGTTGCGCTTGGTGCGCAGTTCCAGAATCTTACTCATAGTGTTTGTCCTCCATAGATTGATTTGTGATGATATGAAAAACAGCCTGAATGCACATCACTTCATGCATTCAAGCTGCTTCATCAGGATATTGTAAGGGATGCTGCCATCCTCGGTCTTGCCGTCCATGTCAAGAACAGGCCCCGGATTGGCAGGCGGTTCTGCCGGAGGGGTCGGCTCTGCGGACGGTTTCGGGTCAGCCGGCGGTTCCTTCGGCTCAGTGTGTTTCTGGCCCACATCTTCCGGCTTCACACCCAGACGGTTCAGGACGATTAGATCCATCTGACGGCTGGAGAAAAGGTGCCCTGCCGTATCCTTCTGGAACGGCTTCTTTTCTTCGCCCTCGCCCGGTTCACTGTCAGGGTCTTCTTCCGGATTCTCCGGGTCTGCCGGGTCACTGTCCGGCTCCTCCTCTTTCTTTGCAAAGAGGATCTCGTCTGCAAAACCCAGCTCCACCGCCTTCTTCGCATTCATCCAGGTCTCATTGCTCATGAGGTTGGCAATGCGGGCATGAGTCAGACCAGACTTTGCGGCATACGCATTGATGATGCTCTCCTTGACTTCGGTCAGCACCTCGATGGCTTTTTCCATGTCCTTGGTGTTGCCCATCGCAACGGTGCTGGGGTCATGGATCATCAGCATGGCGACAGGACTCATCTGGACAGTATCACCGGCCATTGCGACAACGGATGCCGCCGAAGCTGCAATCGCATCGATCTTGACCGTGATGCTGCCCTTGTAATCCTTAAGCATGGTATAGATCTCGGCAGCGGCGAACACATTACCGCCCGGACTGTTGATCCAGACGGTCACATCCCCCTCGCCGGATTCCAGCTCATCCCGAAACATCTGCGGCGTTATTTCATCGCCCCAGAATGATTCCTCATCAATGGGGCCTTCCAGCCGGAGGATTCTGGTGTCGTCACTGTTTTTGATCCAGTTCCAGAATTTCTTCATCGGGTTCTCCTTCCATTTTTCCGTGGCTTACTCTCACTCAGCCGGTTATCGCTGTCAGGTTCTTCTTCCGGGTCGGGCTGTGTCTGTTTCGGCTGATTCTGCTGGGCTGCGGCAGCTTTATTCTGCTGTACCACCCCTGCATCTTTCAGCTTCACATAGCCGCCGTTCAGGTAGTAGTCGTCACCGCCCTCCTCTGCCGGGATGAGGTCCATGTTCTCCAGACGATGCACATCATTCGGAGAGAGGAAGCCGTTACTGATTCCTGTCGCATAGCCGTTCATCCGGCTCTGGTAGTCGCCACGGAGCAGACCATCCACATTGAATTTCGGGAAGTAGGTATCCTGCTCCTCCTCCAGCAGCAGATCCTTGATGATGCCCTGCTCGATGCGGACAAGCCACGGGGTCAGGGAATGCATCACGAAGTTCAGCGACTGGTATTCAATGTTGGAGAAGGTCGCCCTGGACAAATCGGCTACCAGATGCGGAGGCACACGAAAGATACGGCAGATCTCCGTCACGGAAAACTGCTTCGTTTCCAAAAACTGGCTGTCCTCCGGTGGCAGGGAGATTGGTTTGTAGGCCATGCCCTCTTCCAGCACAGCCACACGATGGGCATTGGCTGCACCGCCATATGCCGCTTCCCAGCTATCCCGGATACGGTTCGGGTCTTTCACAACGCCGGGGTGTTCCAGCACACCGCTTGGCTGTGCGCCGTTCTTGAAGAAAGAGGAACCGTATTTATCCACGGCAATGGAAGTGCCGAGGCTGTTCTTCATCATGGCGATCGGTGAGAAACCGATCAGACCATTAAACCCAAGCCCCGGCACATGGAAGATCTCGTCCCGGCGGAAGTAGAGGTCTTTATTCTGCTCTCCCGGAACTTCATCCGTGTAGGCGTGGTAGATATAGTAGAGCTCGCCACTCTCATCTCGGTCAACTTCGACATTCTCCGGCAAAAGCGGATACAGACCCAGCACCGTATTCTTGCCATCCCGGACGATCTGTGCGTAGGCGTTGCCCCAGAGGAGCAGATGGGTCATCAGCGTTTCCCAGAAGACAAAGGATGTCATCTCCGGGTTGGGCTGGCGATACAGAATCTTATACAGCGGATGATCCCGTGCCTTTTCCTTATTGCCGTTATCGTCTGTTACCCGGTAGAGATGCAGTGGCAGTGCCGCAATGGACTCTGCCAGCAGACGAACACAGGCATACACGGTCGGGATCTGCATGGCGGCTTTCTCATCCACCTGCTCCCCGGCATTGGAACGGCCAAACACAAAGGTCTGCCCGGAATCGCGGACATTATCCGTGACCTGCGGCAGACCTTCTTTTGGCTGTTCTGTTTTGGGAGAATCCCTTGGGTTCTCAAACCCCATCCATTCCCAGAATCCCATTAAGCCTTATCCTCCTTCTCCAGTTCCGGCAGACCGGCAAGGCTGGTACCGAGGGACGCAACACCTGCCACGATCACTGCACTGCCGACTGCCATCCAGTCCACCGTGCCGCCGGGCATCTGTGTCACGACCAGGGCCGCGCCGGTCTGGAACATCGTCTTTGCAGCACGGATGCCGGCTGCCTTCCACCATTCTGCACTCATCAGATACTTCATTGTGTTTTCCTCCATCTTTTTCATATCAAAAAACGATCATGTCACGTTCGTCGTAGACGCTTCCCTGCTGCTGTCCTTCGTTTCGGATGCAGCGGTCCAGTGCCATGATCGCAGCGACGATACCATCGATTTTCTCCGGCGATTTTGCCTTTGTCGGCTTGATATTGCCTGCCGGGTCGGTATCCACGACCACATTCCCCGCCATCCATGCCATGACCGGGTTGCCGCCGTGGATGATCCTGCCTTCCATCAGGAGCTTGTAGAACTCCTTGGTGGGCGGGCTCATATCTTTGAAGCCCTGTCCGAAAGGTACGACTGTGAATCCCATCCCCTCAAGATTCTGGGTCATCTGCACGGCTCCCCATCGGTCAAAGGCAATCTCCAAGATGTGATAGGTCTTACCCAGCTCCTCGATGACTTTCTCGATAAATCCGTAGTGAATGACATTGCCTTCTGTCGCCATCAGATACCCCTGCTGATACCAGACATCATACGGAACGGATGCCCTGCGCACCCGCTGGGGGATCGTATCCTCCGGAATCCAGAAGAATGGAAGCATGATGTATTTCTCTTCCGGGATTCTGGGCGGGAACATCAGCACAAAAGCCGTGATGTCTCCAGTGCTGGACAAGTCCAGTCCTCCATAACAGTCACGGCCTTTGAGGGCTTCCATATCGACAGGCTGGTTGCCGAGGTTGTAGATGTGTTCCGGGATAAACCGGGTCAGCGATGCAACCCACATATTCAGACGAAGCTGCTTGAACACATTCTCCTCTGCCGGGTTGTCCAGTGCTTCCTGGTACGCATCCCGGACACGCTGTATCTGGATGGTCTGGCCCAATGAGGGGTTTGCCTTATACCAATTGGCTTCATCGTGCCAGTCATCCTCATCGGTCAAACCGTAGACCACGGGGTAGAAAGTGTGGTCGATCTTATGTCCGGCCAACAGGTCAAGGGCTTTCATGTGGAGCTCGTAGCAGATGCTCTCCTTGTCCGTGCCGGCCGTGGTGATCAGGAAGAACAGCGGCTGTTCACGGGCATCACCGGAACCTTTGGTAAGGACATCGTAGAGTTTTCGGTTTGGCTGGGCATGAACCTCATCCAGCACCAGACCTGACACGTTCAGACCGTGCTTCGTACCAACTTCGGCAGACAGAACCTGATAAAATCCTGCGTTCCCGTAGTTCACGATGCGCTTGGTGGCTGCCATGATCTTGCACCGTTTCAAAAGTGCCGGGGTCATCTGCACCATCTGGTGGGCAACATCAAAAACAATGGATGCCTGCTGGCGGTCAGCCGCCGCACCATAGACTTCGGCAGATGGCTCATTATCGGCAAAAAGCAGATACAAGGCCACCGCAGCGGCAAGCTCAGATTTGCCGTTCTTCTTGCCGATTTCGACATAAGCCGTGCGAAACTGACGGTTTCCCTTTTCATCCACGATGCCAAACACATCCCGGATGATCTGCTCCTGCCAAGGGAGAAGCCAGAACCGCTTGCCTGCCCACTTGCCTTTGGTATGGCGCAGGTTTTCGATAAAAGTCACTGCCCGGTCTGCTTTTGCGGCATCGTAATGGCAGGTCGGAAGCATGAACCGGCTGGGTTTGTAGTCCTTCAGTTTCGGATAGTTTTTCGGTCTGCACTCTGCCATCAGCTTCCACCTCCTCCCAGCAGATTCTCCATCTCATCAGCTGCATCCGCAGGACCGCCGTCCGAAGCAATGATCCGGCTTCGGGAGGACGGGGTCAGACCGAACTGCTCTGCAAACTTGTTCATGATCTTCAGATAGGTCTGGGCGATGGACACCTGCGGCACCTGCTGCCAGTACCCGGACGGGGTCTTGACGATAGTGCCGTGCTGGGTGATGAACTCCTCTGCCTCCTTCCATCGGGCATACGCCTGACAGTAACCGGCAAAGGCCGCCATGTCCACTTCGGTCAGGATGCCGATGGCTTCCATCTGTTTGGCAAGTCTACGCCACTCTTTCTTTGCTTCCGGCTCCAGCCACTTCGGACAGGCCGGTGCTTTCTTATTGGGCTTCGGTTCGCTGGTGTTCAGCGGATGCTTGCCCGGATTACCTTCCAGTTCCTTCATGGCGGTCGGCTTTGGTTTTCTGCCTCTGGTAGCCATTGGCATCTCCTCCTTTCTGCAAAAATGGGTAAAGAAAAAGGACCTCCAAAGAAGTCCTTAAAATATCATTTTCCCAAACAGGAAACTTTTCTGTATAACTAACAAATAGTTTCCCATTTCGGCAACTTTATATAAAACACATCGGATACGAGGCACAGCCCCTTTTCAGGGCGTGTACCTTTTGGGTGCTGTTAGGCGTTGGGGTTGGCTTCCTTCCAAGCCTCGTATTCATCGACCAGCTCCGCTTCCTCGATGACCTGCCAGACGCTGCAGAAGCGGCTTCTCTGCTGCTCGATCTCCGCTTCCGTCCAGTCTTCCGGCTTGCGGCTCATGTCGTGGTAGGCATCCATCTCCGCTTTCGTCCGGAAGAAAAGGATCTGCTTCAGCTTCAGCGTTTCCTCGTTATTCCGCAGGCTGTACCGCTTGTCTTCTGCCGCCCTGCAAAGGCTTCCGAGATCGTTGCAGCTGAGGGTCATGTCCTGCTTGAAGGCGATCTCAATGCCGATCAGCTTCTTCTCGGTGTCAGCTTCCTGAATGTTCTTAAGGTAGGTTTTTGCTTTGTTCGTCATGGTCTGTATCCTCCGTGTGTTTTGTTTTCCGTAGGGCTTTTCCCTTCGTTGTGACTGTATATTACCGTCACTGCCCGGACATAGCAAGCGGCTATGCTGCACGATCATACACACCCCTTTTTGTCGGATTTATGTGTATTTACACGCCGGAGAAATCCGCCACTACGAGCAAAAGCCCCCGAAGGAGCTCTGCCTTTTTTCAGTGTGCGTTCCTGATGCACCACTCGATCGCGTGACCGGCATCCGTGTAGGTCTCATCGGAAATCTTCAGAAGCTCCAATCGGCACTCAATCGGTGACCAGCCTTCCTCCGGGTCTTCCACAAAGCCGTATACCGCTCCCTCCAGCATGCCGTTCCAGTTCATCTGGGCAACCAGAACCCTGTCACCGAACTGCATGATGCTGTCGTAGCAAGGTCTGAGTCGGTCGTAGAAGCTCTCGATGCTGATGTTGTTTTCTGGGAAATTAATCAAATGCTTTTTCATGGTAAAATCCTCCGTGTTTTCGTTTTTCCCTTGGGGCTTTCCCCTTTCGGTATGTGCATATTACCGTCAGGTGCAAAGGATAGCAAGCGGCTATACTGCACGATCATCTTCCCAGAATACCGGGCAGAATGTACATTACTCTGCATTTTCGGCATCCTGCTCCATGAGGTCTACGATGGTATCGTAGAAGAATTGCGGGTCGTAGGCCAGCGGCTCCCGGCCGGCTTCCTTATCCATCCTGATCTGGTCTGCTACCATGTCCTCGGCATCCTCCAGCGTGAAGGCATCCTTATCGCTGTCATCCATGTGATTGTAGATTTCCACGATGACATCCATCATCCGTTCTTCCATGTGCTTTTCCTTTCTGGGGCATCCACGCCGCCACATCTTCCCCTGTGTGGGGCGTTGTCGCTTCATTCGGATCGTTTTGCCACCCGTGGCACAAGCCCCTGTGTGGGGCTGTGTCGGTGGCTGTCGGTTTATCTGTTCATCCGTCCCAGCAGGTAGGCTTCCTCCATTGCTTTCTGGATGCCCCAGACCGGAACCTCAATGAAGTCCTCGCTGTCATTGTCGCGGGCTTCGAGGTCGCCCCGACTGTCTACCGCTGCCATCAGGCGCTTGGCGATCTCCAGCAGGGCTTTTTCTTCTTCCTTGGTAATGTTCTTCTTCATGGTGGTTTCCTCCGTTTTTCTTGGTTTTCCGTTTCGGTATGTGCATATTACCGTCACTTTCACACACTATCAAGCGGCTATACTACACAAAGATAGCCGCCCGGAACTGTGCGTATTACAGCAGAAGAAAAGGGCTGCCGTTACCGGCAAGCCCCATGTGTTTCTCTGGCTTAGTAGTCTTCTTCGTCCTCGTAATCTTCCTCTTCGCCCCAGTCATCTTCCTCTTCATCCCAGCTGTCATCCTGGTCTTCTTCCTCATCCTTGAAGTCCCACATATCTTCGGTCGGCTGGTTTCTAAGGTCTGGGTTCTGCTCAACATAGTCGGCAACCGCTCCGCAAAGGATGTCCAGAACCTTTTCGTAGGCTTCCTCACTGTAGACTGCCCAGGCATCTGCAGTCAGCTTTGCGATTTTGTCGTTGCCCTTGGCTCCAAGGAACCGCCCTGCAGGGTTGCAGGTTTCCTTGCCGTAGCCGATGCCCAGCTGGTCGCCGTCGTTGTAAAAGCGGTATCCGATGCGGCTCATTGCCCTTACCAGCTCCCCTGCGAGGCTGTCTGCCTTGCCCGTATCCGGTACCAGTTCCTTGAAAAGTTTATTGATGCGGTCTTCGTTCTTCGTCATTGTCGTATCCTCCGTTTTTGTTGTTTTCCCCTTTCGGTGACTGTATATTACCGTCACCTCGAAACACTATCAAGCGGCTAAACTACACGATCATTCAATCCTGTAATTGTCATATTTATGTGCTTTTCATGCCAGCTTTCGGAAGACAGACACGAGCAAAAGGCTGGTCATTTCCAGCCCCTTGCGCCTGTCGGTCTTGCCTTTAGCGGATGATTTCGAGGTAGCTTACGTTGCCCCAGCAGTCCGTTCCCTTGAAGCGGATGCGCTTGTCGTTCTCCCTGTCGAGGGTGAATTTCCGAAGGAGCTTCATCTTCTGGATGCGGTTCAGAAGGTCCTTGCCGTTCTTCGCATCCTCAACGGCATCCCTGATCTCGACCACCGCACTGTCGCTTCCGTACCAGAGGTTGCTGAGTGCCTCTGGAATTCCGTTTGCAAGATAAAGGTTGATTTTTGTGTAGGTCATGTTTTTGTTCTCCTCTCAAAATGTCATCGTTTCCAGAATCTCATCCATGCCTGTCTCCCAGTCATGGCGGCTAAATTCAATTTTGCTGTACATCTCTGCGCTGTCCGGCTCATCGAAAAGCCGGAAGCATTCTCTTGCCAGCTCCTCGCTGGTGTGCTGCTGGATTTCATCCGGCTGTCCATCCAGCCGTGTAAAGGTAATCTCGTAAGTGTAGCGTTCCATGTTCTTTGCCCCTTTCGTTTTGGTAGCTGTATATTACCGTCACTGCCGGATACTATCAAGCGGCTAAAGTACACGATCATCTGCGCCCTGATCTGGTGGATTTATGTGTTTATCCGGGGAGGTTTCCCTCCCCGTTTTCTTAGCTGAACATCTCTGCCGTGTCATCGTCGATCCAGAGGTGCATGCCATCTGCTTCCATGATCGCGTGGTCTTCATGAACCTCGGTGATGATTCCTTCCCGGCTTCCTCTTCCATCAAATTCGTTCCAATGCCATGTTGTCTTTCTTCCCTTTTTCCATGTTCTCCAATCAGCCATTCTCCTGTCCTCCTTTGCTTTTTGTAGCTGTATATTACCGTCACCGCCCTGTGATAGCAAGGCCATAAAACGTCATATTATCAACGATCTTCGTCCCTCATGTTTGGTACATATATGACCCCTGATTGACTTGCTATATATGTGTTTCTGCGGCATTATACACACAACGAAAGCAAAGAAAAACCAAACCAAAAACGGAGGACAAAAACCATGAAAAAGACCATTACAGAAGTTGAAACCGCAATCGAAAACCGCATCGCAGAGCTTGAAGAAGAATACGAGCTGGACATTTACGACCGCAACGACATCCGGGAAGAAGAATACCAGAAAGCCGGATGGCGGCACGACCCTTTCCCAGAGGAGCTTGAGGAAGAGGACGAAGAAGAGGAAGAAGATTGGCACTACCACAGCATGGAAGAACGACTGAACGAGGTCGGCATGAGCATGAGGGATTTCTTCTAAGGAATCCCAAAAGGCTCCCCCAGCAGAAGCTGGGGCTCTGCCTCGTATCCCCCGTTTTGGTTTGGTATGATACACAAAACCGCTGCCAGATGTTTGTGTACATTATGGCGGCGTTTCTCCTTGCTATCGTTGCTTTCCAGAGGTAATATACAGTAAACTGGAAGGGGGTTCTCATTCTTTTGAGGCCCCCATTTTCCGTCTAATCGGCTTCGCCCTGCATTGCCTGATGCATCACCCTGCGGTTATGCGCCCTGGCTTTCTTTTTCAGGTCTCTTTTCCATCTGCGGATGGTCACCGCCTTGCAGTGATTTCTCGACCATTCGTATTCATCCAGAATGTATCTGCCGCCGTGTTCCCTCTCGCCATAAGCAGGCATCTTTCTGTGTCCCATAGGCTCCTCCTGTTAAACCAAGCCCTCCCGGTCTTTTCTGGCCGAGAGGGTATTTTTCTGATTGCGGTATCTTATTCCGGCTTCGTTCCGTCATCCATCTGGATGACTGCCATCTGCCCGAACATGCTGACGAATGCCTCCGGCACCCAGAAGCGTTCCCTGAATCTCTGAATCAGATCTTGGGGCAGCTCTGCGAAATCTTCCTCGCCCAATCCGCAAATGAAGAAGTTTCCCTTGATGGGCTGCTCCAGCTCCGAGATGTATCTGCTGAATGGCTTCTCGGTGAACAGCCCGTTGTCATCAGTAACCAGGGCAGCGCATTCTTCCCACGGGTATGTGGCTGTGATGCAGTCGCAGTCGAGGATGCGGTAGAACTCTTGCAGGGAGTTTTCGATGTCCACCACCTGCGGATGCTCCATCGGTTTGATCAGAAGGACCTTCATTCGACCCAGCCCCCTTTCACGATTGCCCAGTCTGCCAAAGGCAGGTTTTGGTGTCCGCCCCATGCAATGTTCTCTAACGCTTCCTCCGTTCCGCATCGGTTACAGATCTGGATGTCCGCCCTTCGGCTGAGTGCCTGCTGCTGATGGTCGTAGCAGTCTGGCTTTGCTCCGCACCTGGGGCAACGTGGACCGGTCTGTCGCGTTTTACCAAGGCGGTCAAGCGACACCTTGACCTCAACTTCCGAAGCCACACGGTGGCAACTGTCCGCACCGTAGGCAACGTTCAGATGGCTTCCGGTGTCCCAGCTCACTAAGATGTTTCCGGCATCATCGACCCCGTTGCAGGTTCCCTGCGTTCCGATGGTCGGTGCCTGCCTGTCATCCATCTCATCGAGGACGATCCGGCATCCGACCGGAAACTCTTTTCTCAGCTTCTCGACCGTTTTCTTATCTGCGAAATTCATGCCTGCACCTCCTCGATCATCCGCTGGGCGGCATCCTTATCCATGCATTCCTTCAGCGCACCTTCGAGGATGTGCATCGGGAAGTGGAATGCCTTATAGCCGTCATGCAGAACTTTGTAGTAATACCGGCTCGGTGCGCGGTGCCCGAAGTCGTTCTCCATGATGTAGACCATTGCGGTCACCATCTCCGGCTCTGCCCCTTCCCGAAGCAGTTCGATGTTCAGATCTTCCTTGCGGTAGTAGTTCGGGTAGCCCTCATAGAGGTCGAGGTTTCCTTCGTCCCTTTCCGAGATCTCCCACACCAGAACCGGCGTGTTCTTCTTCGGGTTCGGTGCGATGGTGGCGCAGCCGCGGAACAAAAGCTCCCAGCCGGCCAGCACCGCCTGCCCTGCAATTTTTGCATCCGGGCATCGGTCTGCCATCTGCTCCACCGACAGGTTGCTGCCGTAGGCGATGTAATATTTCTTGTTCTTCATTTGAATCTCTCCCTTCGGTTTTCTCCGCTCTTGTCTGGCGGTATGGTATATATCACTCTTTTGCCCTGATTTATCAAGGCCGATGAGCATCATATACTGCACAATGTTTTTTCCCTGTGATCGTGTACTCTTACATCATCTGCCGCTTCTTCAGATACCGGATGGCTTCCGCCCTTCCAATGCTGGCTGCCAGTCCACGCTTCAGTGTGTCCAGCGGAAATTCCCAGTCGCTGTATCCGCCACGCAGCAGTTCAAAATACTCGGCATCCGGGCAGCCAAGCCTCCGATCCTCGTGCATCACATAAGCGATGCATGGCTTTGCCTTTTTCATGCGGTTCCCGTTCAGGTTCCAGACCGGAAGCTGGAACTGCTTCTTATAATAGTATCTTGGGCAGCCTTCGTATCGGTCCAGCAGGAGCTCATCGTATTCCGAGAGCTTCCAGACCACCGCCGGTACGCTTTCATTGGCATCCTGCTCGATGGTGGCATAGCAGCCGGTCTTACTCTTTTTGAACAGGAGCCGGTAGCCCATGATCTCGGTCGTGCCGACCACCACAGCGTAAGGGCATCTCTTTCCCATCCGTTCCATGTCGAGGTTGCTTCCGTAGGCAAGATAATATCTGGATGGGTTTCGGCTGATCAGTTCAAACATCTGCCTCACCGTCCTCCCTGCCAGTGAACTCCACGCCCTGGAAATCCTCTTTCCCAAGCTCGATCTGGCTGTCCCGCCACCAGTCCTCTGCCACACGCTGGGCTTCCTCCACGGTCGGCTCTTTCATCTCGGATTCATAAATGGTCACCGTCCTCTGGTAGGTCTCGGTGATGGTCACCTTAAAGGCTCTGCCGCCCGGTGTGTTTTCATTTTTTAACGTGCTTTTCATAAACCTGCACCTCCTTCTACCACCTCAAGGGCGGTTGCCCGCCCAAAAGGTGCCCGTGCATCCCGGCTTATTTGTTCCGCCAGGATGCGTTGCCCTCCATGTTCCGCAGAAGGATCTCCCTTGCCGTTGCAAATTCATCCCCGATGAATCCCAGCCTCAGCATCCAGCACCGCATCGCGTACTTTTCGTTGTCGGTCTGCTGGGGCTTCGGGCTTGCCGTCCTGACCATCTTGGCAAGCTGGCTCATTGCGAGGCAAAGCTGGATGTAGGCTTTCATCTCACCGGCATGCAGTCCGTTGCGCTTTCCGTCCGCTGGGTCTGCAAATTGGAAAAGGCGGAATTCAATGGTTCCTTTTGTAAAGGTGGCATGAAGGTTCAGCATATGGTATCGGCTTGAATTGTAATGCTGGCTTCTGCCGTAGTCTGCACCGTTACCTTCGTACCAGATGTCTTCCAGCCTGTGCATGGTGGTCGGCTTCTCGCGGTTCAGCCGGTCGAGGAAGCGGTGGTTGACCACCTGGCAATAATGTCCGGTGCGCCCCGCGTCGATCCGGATGGCTCTGCCGATCTGCTGTTCGTGCGCCGCCATGATGTTCACAAGGTTGCGGATGGTCTTTGCGGTGTGGTCGCCTTTGCCGATGTGGATGTGGACCCCGCATCCGCGGCTTGGGCTGCTCTTTGCTCCTGCCTTGCGGAGCAGTCGGATAATTTCCTGCAGGGGTTCGATGTCGTCGTAGGTGAGGATCGGGGTGACCAGTTCGCATTTTTCTGCGTCCGGTCCGTAGATGCTCACATCCCTCTGGAATTTCCAAACCCTGCCCTGTCCGTCCTTGCAAGCCCAGCTGTAATATCCGTACTCGCTGGCCGCATTCCATGCTCTGGTTCCGAAGTACTCGGCGACCTTTCTTGCCGCTTTTTCTCTGGTGATGTTGTTCATCTCGATCTCAACTCCGATGGTCTGGTTCTTCATGGCTTCAATCTGCTCTCTTGTTTTATCGTTCATGGTATGTTCTCCTTTGTTTTTTCCTTGTTTTCCCTTTCGGTATGTGCATATTACCGTCAGGTGCGGATAATAGCAAGGATATAAAAGAACATATATTCGACAAATATAAGGCAGAATGATCGTGTACATTTCTGCAGTTTATCCGCTTGATAATGTACATTTTCAGAGCTAATATCGTTACAATGGAAGAGGGTCTCGCATATTTTCCGGCCCCCATTGGGGGCTTGGGAGCTTACGCTCCCGCCTCCAGCATCTGCGCCGTGTCTGCCCCACAGTCGGGCTGTGTCGGCTGGTTTTCTTCCTGTTCGACCGTTTCCCCTGTGGCAGGATCGCCGTTCTGTGCCGCCAGTTTCGCGGCTTTCAGGGCATCCCGTTTTGCCTTTTCCCTTGCAAGAAACTTCTGTGCTTCCTCATCCGTGCGAAAAGCCGCATGGCCGGAAAGGTTCTCCATGAGGATCTTGCGTGTTTCCTTGAAATCCGGACCGTTCATGCCCAGCCGCAGGAGCCATGTGCGGAGTGCGTATTTCTCATTCTCATCGTTGACATCCTTTGCCTGGATGCGCTTCTGGCTGATAGCCTGCTGGTTCATCAGCACCGCCAGCTGTGCAAAAGCCGTCAGATGTTCGTGGTCCGGTGCAGTCGGGAAGCCGGTGAAGGTAACCTTCTCAGTGGTGATCTTCAAGCCTTCCAGTGCAGCACCATGTTCAGTCTCATAGTCGCTGACCGCGTTGATGAAGTTCATGATGGCAAAGGTGCAGCTATCGTCCTTCAGCTTCTCGACCAGCCCCTCTTCCACATGGAAGTGTCCGCCAGTCGCCTTGCCGATGAGCTTGCCGCGGCTGAAAAGAAGGTTGACCAGATTGCGGAGGGTCACACCGTTGTGCTGGCTGACCGGGAATGCAAGTTCCAAGTCCAGCGGCACTTCTTCCGGCTGGTCTTCTGCTTCTGGTTGCTCTTCGCTTTCCGGCTCCTCTGCATCCGGCTCATTCTCTGTGGCATCATCCTCAACCGTATTGTCTGGCTCCGATGCTTCCTCAGCCCCTGCTTCCGCAGGTTCATCTTCTGCGGTATCTGCATCTTCGGGTTCCTGCTCGTCCAGAACCTCCGTCTCTGCTTCGGTATCCTCGATCACAGAATCCTCTTCCAAATGGTCGGTCGGCTCCGTGTTTTCCATCTGGTCATCCGTGCTCTCAATGCTCTCGCCGCCGCGGATCAGTCCCTCATTCAGCAGGGTCGTCAGCATCTCGGCATCTGCATTCTCCGGCTCGACCAGAAGGTTGCCATTCCGGTCGATGGTGTAGCTCCCGATGTCGTAAGAATACAGAGGTGCTTTGGTATAGTAAGGGTGGATGCCGGTCAGCTCCTCAATGCGTTTTGCGAGGGTCTTGCGCTCGGCTACGTTCAGTTCAAATTTCAACATAATTCATCGCTCCTTCTCGTTCATTTGTTTTTGTGCATCCCGATGTTCTTTTCGGTAGCACATATATCGCTCTAAACCGGATGAATAGCAAGGCCATTTCCCGATATTCTTCATGTTCGACCATTTACACAAGGGACTGCGAAACCTGTTGTGTAAATAGGACCAATATGTAAGCCCACCATATCACCAGGTTGCTTTCTACCTAGTAATATAGCGGGCCAGTTTATTCTTCCAGACCTGCGCACCAAGCGATGCCGGCCAGAACAAAGAATGCGTTGGCTAAGCAAATGCCGTTGCCCCAGATACGATACTCTGCCGAATCCGTATACGGGTCAGCCAGCCATTTCCGGATCTGCTTCTCCGTTTTCGGCTTCTTTGCATGGGTCACGATCTTACGGTGCGTTTCAAACACATCCGCCCAGAATGCAAGCTCCTCCTCAGTCGGATCTTCCGTTCCAAGATCCCGGCACCACCAGTCCGGGAAGCCCTGCAGTCTGGCACACTCGGTCGGTGTCAAACGGCGGACGGTGTAATTAACTTCCTGCGGTACCGGTGCGATGGTGGTCGGGTCTTTGTAATCCCGTGCCATCAGGGTCGGTGCAACTTCTTTTGCTACCTGCATATAGGAGCCGGTGGTCATGGCATACACATCCTCCGGTGCGCAGACTGCATGGCGGTCAGTGGCATCCAGTGTAAAGCAGACATCTTCATTGACACCATCCCCCTGCGGACCATTCTCATCCTTGCGGCCGATCATGTTGCCCTGCAGGACGAAGGTCTGCTGCTTCATCCCCGGCTCTGCTGCCAGTGCCGCTGACTTCTCTCCCAGATCCCGGATTTCATCCCTCTGATTCTGAGTAAAGGCAACCGGCTCTACCACACAGATGCCACCTTGATTGCAGGTCGGGTCACCACCACTGCGATCCAGCGTCCGGGAGGTCTCCGCTTCATAGAAGCCGCTATGCGGATTATCGGACATCATGGAGTGGCTGGCTTTAGAGCAGACACCGTAGCATTTCGGAACGAACAGTGTCTGGTCGTTGTTGCAGCCGAGGGTAGCTGACTTTTCTTCCTGCCAGATAGCGCCCTTGCCACCGCCTTCACACCCAGAACGGATCTTCAATGTGACCGCCGGAGAGTTTTCAACTTCTTTCACCGGACTTTTCACTGAATTTTCAACAGCGTCCATGACCATCGGGACATTACCGCCACCTGTACCGCACCGGCTTGTCAGTGTCTGCACCTTACCATCCTCGGAAATCTTCACCCGGCTGTCAGCAGGATGATTCTCCAGTGCGATGGCGGCAGGCACAACACCAGCCCGGAGGGTCGGTGACCGCTCTTCCTCGTATCCGATGCTTCTGGCATCTGCAGAATGCTCAGTACAGAAACCGGCAGCTTCCAGAACACACGGCTGATGCCCATGCTCCTCTGCCCGTAGGGTTCCGGTCACATCTTCGGAAACATCCATCTGCCTGCCGCCCTGGTCGTTCAGACAGATCCGTCCTCCTGCTCCGTTGCAGCCTGCCTCTCCAGTGCCGCTTTCAGCACCGGCGGCAGCTCTTTGCCACGCACGGAAGCCCTCCGCAGAATACCGAGACACGCCTTCGGACTCAAATAGTACCTTTGGGGCACTCTGGTCTGCAAAATCTGCGACAAGGTAGATACGTTTTCTTCTTTGGGGAACGCCCCACCATTGTGCATCAAGAACTCGATACGCGACGCTCCATCCGTCTCCCACGTAGTAGTCAGCGTCGGGCCATCCTTTCTTCTCAGGCGCAGGCACCGAGGCGGACGGTTCTTTAACACCGAGGACTGCTTCGAGGACTGCTTTGAAGTCCTGCCCTTTGTTTGAGGAGAAGGCCCCTGGCACATTCTCCCACACGATAAATCTTGGTTTTTCTCCATTGGTCTTACACCTCATTTCTTTCACGATTCGGATTGCTTCGTAAAACAGACTGGACCGTGAACCATCCAGACCGTCCCGCTTACCGGCGATGGACATATCCTGACAGGGACTGCCAAAGGTGATGATGTCCACAGGCGGCAGGTCTGCGCCGCTGATGGCGGATACATCTCCGTAGTGCTTCACCTGTGGCAGACGTTTGGTCGTGACCCGGATGGCAAAGGGCTCGATCTCGCTGCTCCACAGCGGAGTGATCTGCTCGGTCAGAAGACCGCCTAACGGAAAACCCCCGGAGCCATCAAAGAGGCTGCCGAGGGTCAACTGTTTATTCTCCATCAGCGACCTCCCTTTCCGGCTCGAAGGTTGCCACTTCCTCGAACTTCAGCTTCTGGCCGTCACGGACAACAAACACATCATCGTAGTGACCATCGCTGTGTTCGATGTACCGCTTCACAATCACATCCACGAACTTCGGGTCTAGCTCGATACCCCGGCACACACGGTCGGTCTCTTCGCAGGCGATCAGTGTCGAGCCACTGCCGAGGAACGGATCAAGCACGATGCCGTTGGTCATGGTTGAGTTGCGGATCGGATAGCTCATCAGACCGATGGGCTTCATGGTCGGATGGTCCTTGTTGGACTTCGGCCGGTCATACTCCCATATGGTCGTCTGCTTCCGGTCGGAATACCACTGGTGCTTCCCCTTCTGCTTCCAGCCGTAAAGACACGGTTCGTGCTGCCACTGGTAAGGACTGCGGCCCAGCACCAGCGCATTCTTCTTCCAGATACAGCACCCGGACAGGTAGAACCCGGCATCCTTGAATGCTTTTCTAAAGTTCAGCCCTTCCGTATCTGCATGGAAGATGTAGATGGAGCCGTCATCCGCCAGATGACCGTGCATCTGCTGGAACGCTGCCAGAAGGAACTGGTAGAATTCCGAATCCCCCATGTTGTCATTCATAATCTTACCGGCCGTCTCTTCCACATCCACGTTATAAGGGGGATCGGAAAGGACCAGATTTACCTTGGTGCCGTCCATCAGGGTGTCGTAGCATTCTGCTTTGGTGGAATCACCGCACAGAACGATGTGCTTTCCCAGATGCCAGAGGTCACCCTCTTTGGAGAAGCATGGCTGCTTCAGCTCGGATTCCACATCGAAGTCATCTTCCTTGACCTCTTTGCTGTGGACTTTGTTGAACAGCGTCTCAATCTCCGGCGGCTCAAAGCCGGTCTTGCCAAGATCGAAGTTGGAATCTTCGATGTCTTTCAGAAGGTCGGCCAGCAGGGAATCATCCCATGCACCCGTGATCTTGTTGAGTGCGATGTTCAGGGCTTTCTCCCTGGTCTTGTCGATGTCTACCACCGCGCAAGGAACTTCGGTATAGCCCAGTTCCATTGCAACAGTCAGTCTCTGGTGGCCGCCGATGATTGTCATGTCGGCATTGACCACCAAAGGATCTGCGAACCCGAACTCCGTGATGGAGTTCTTGATCTTCTCGTACTCTTTATCCCCCGGCTTCAGCTTCTTCCGGGGATTGTATGCGGCCGGCTTGAGTACGGACACCGGCAGCATCTTCAGTTCAGCAGTCGCTTTCATGTAGGCTCCTCCTAATTCAGATTCACATGCGCATGACCCCGGAGAAGGGCACGAAAAAGGAGCCGAGCAAAAAGCCCGACTCCATTTCATCTCCATCTTCCTGCGGCTGTTCAGCCATCTCGCACCATTCCGGGTTTTCCCCGTTCACAGATGCCAGCACCTTATCTTCCGCATCGTCAATCGCATGTACACAGATACCCCCGGTGTTGAACATCGGAAACACACCGATAATCTTACTCATCCTCATCCACTCCCTTCATCCCGTATCGATAATTCCAGTAACAATTCAGACTGCAAAACTTCCGCTGCCGTTTTCCTTCATCTACGGCATGGAACTCCCTTCCACAGTTTTTACAGACCGCTATCCGAAAAGACTTATGCTGCCTGTAATATTCCTCCCGGCAAGCTGGAGAACAGAACCGTCTCCGACCACTGTTCCCTCTCTGCACGAGAATCCGTCCGCACACTGGACAGCGCCGTTCCCCCGACCCATCCGGCGGCTGTAACTGGCAGCTCCCCGTTTCCGGCAGGCCCAGTTCCCGGCAGTAATCCGTGACCTGTTCCAAAGAAAGCCCGGTGTTTTCTGCGATCTCCACACATCCAAACCCGGCAAGCCGCTGGCTTCGGACTTCTTCTCTCTCCGGGCGGTACTCATAGCCCTCAAACACACAGTCCAGCCGGACACCATTCTTTACCACATCACGCTCTATGTTCAGCGGTCCTTCCATTTGCATCGCCCTCCTTCCAGCGTCCTTTGTTTGCACAGGCACGGCTACAATATTTCCGTTCCAGACCATACTGGTGCCGGTAGGAAAACTCCCTGCCGCACACCGGACAGATCTTTGACCGCACGGTCTTCCAGTTCTCTGGTTTCGGGTGGGTGTTGTTCCACCGTGACCGGCATTCCGGTGAGCAGAACTTCCGTGGTCTGCCTTTATGGTTTGGTACGATTGCCGTACCGCACTGAGGGCAGAAGGAAAAAGCCATGTTCCTGATCATCTCAGCCGTGTAATCTTCCATCTGCCCTCACCTCACTCTCATTTTTCGCCGTTTCTTCGGCGGTTTCTTAGAAAAATCTCATAATTCATGCGAAAAGCAGCGAAGTGGAAATCGACACTGCCCCGCCAGGTTGGATCGTTGTTGCGGCGGCCGATTCCCGCTCGCCCCTGCTCCTCCCGAAACAAGCTAAAATGTGCGAAAGCTCCCTGTTTACGAGAGGTTTCACACACTTTGGTTCATTTCGGGGAAAAAGAATGGCACCGGAACCGAAGCTCCGATGCCTGTACATTTTCCTGTTTCATTTTGCGCCGTTAATCCTCTGACCCCCGGCCTATCAATTTTGCGTTTTTTCACAGAAAAGGGCGCACCGGTCTCCGTGTGACTTCACCGTAGAGAAGTGACCCCGGCCCCGGTGGGGGTGTCAGTAGGAGTAGGTCGGGTTGATGTCTTCGGTCAGCGTCTTCTTATCGTGGCAGCTCTTGCAGAGAGCCTGCCAGTTGTTCTGATCCCAGAAAAGTTTCTGGTCACCACGGTGCGGAATGATGTGATCCACAACCGTTGCCCGGACGTACTTGCCCTGCTTGGCACACTGCACACAGAGTGGATGAGCTTCCAGATACGACTTTCTGGCTTTCTGCCACCTCCTGTTGTATCCACGCTTCGCTGCCGGGCGGGTCACCTCTGGATGGAGAGGCAGGTGCTTCTCACAGTAGAGCCGGCCGGCTTCCACCAGCTCTGGGCAGCCGGGGTGATGGCACGGTGTCTTTGGTCTGTATGGCATGGGTCAGTCCTCCCACGGGAGACCAGCCTTACCGAAGTGACCGTAAGCACTGACCTTGTTGTAGTCCACGTCCAGCAGTCCCAGTCGCTTGATGATCCCCTGCGGGGTCAGATCGTAGCTGTCATGGACATAAGCTTCAATGAAGTCAAGGGACTGGTGTTCCGTACCGAAGCATTCAACCGCCACACCCACCGGCTGAACCACGCCGATGGCGTAGGCCAGCTGGACTTCGCACTTGTCAGCGTAGCCCGCCTGCACGATGTCCTTGGCAATCTTCCTCGCCATGTATGCTGCGGAACGGTCCACCTTGGTGGGATCTTTACCGCTCAGAGCGCCACCACCCATGCGACCGATGCCACCGTAGGTATCGCACGCCAGCTTCCGGCCGGTCACACCACAATCGGCGTAGCTGCCTCCCAGCACAAAACGGCCGGTCGGATTGACCAGCTTCGTAAAGTCCCCGTCCAGACCATACTCGCAGGCAGCCAGCACCATCATGGATTCGATGATGTGCCGGAAGTCGCTGACCTCCACATCCGGGCTGTGCTGCACGGAACAGAGGAAGGTGGTGATACGACCGGTGTCGTAATCGTAACTGACCTGTGCCTTGGCATCTGCACGGAACATCTTAGACGGATGGTTCTTCAGCAGCTGCAGGAACTTGGTAGCGACCATGTACGGGATCGGCATCTGCTCTGCCGTCTCGTTGGTGGCGTAGCCATACATGACGCCCTGGTCACCGGCACCGCCCTTGTCTACACCCATTGCAATATCCGGGGACTGCTTGTCCACCAGAATGCCGATGCGAAGAAGCTCGGTCAGGTTCCAGCCCAGCTTTTCAGCACCGATGCGGTTGAACACATCGTGAACGATCTGCTGATAGTTTGGCCGGTAATCGGTGGTGACCTCGCCGGCAATAAAGAGCTGGCTCTTTTTCAGCAGACACTCGATCGCCACACGGGCGTTCCTGTCATGCTGAAGGATGTCGGTCACGATGGCATCTGCAATCTGGTCACAGATCTTATCGGGATGGCCATTGCTGACCTGTTCACAGGTGATAATCTTACTCATGTTCTGTCCTCTCTTTCATGTATCACAAAGCAGGCCGCCTTTGCCCTTGCCCACAAATAGGCTCCCACAAAAGCGGCCTGCGATGTTCCATTGTGTAGTTCCAATGTGTCCTCTGAATCTGTTGCTGGTGTGTTGCTGGCGCTTTCCTCACAAAGTGAGGTGTCCAGTCCCCAAAAAATATTGATTTTACGCACTTTTCAGGGTTGCTAAGACCTATATTTTTTCTTTTGTTGCTATTGTTGCTAGTAAAAAGTAAATAGTATATAAAAGAAAATAATATAAATAAAATAGGGTTTTCACTCGCAACACTCGCAACAGCACCGAAAACCCTTGATTTTCCTACGTTTTTCTGTTGCTGGGGCGTTGCCGCTGTTGCTGGTAACGTGACTCCGAAGTCGTGTGTTGCTGGTATTTTGATAGAAACTTGTGAAAATCAAAAACAATAGATTTCACTATGTTTTACCAGCAACAGTCGCAACAGAGTCGTCCATACCCTGGATTTCCAACTCACGATGTCAATGGTGCAAAGTCCTCCTTTGACTCTTCACTTGCCGTGAACGCCACATCCAGAACCATCGGAGTCGTACTGCTGGAGGCACCGTCATTCGGACGCTTTCTTGCAGTCTTGTACCGCTTTTCAATCTCCTGGTTGAGATTCTTGGCTGCCTCTGCCCGGTAGCCATTCTCTCCACACCACTCTTTGTAGCGTGTGTAAACTGCACCGCGCCGAAGCTCACACCCTTCCTTTTCTTCAATGCATTCATCAAAAAACTGGCCCATCTTATCTGAGAATATCTGATAGTCCGTTGTTGCCTGAACGACAGAATCTGGCATGGCAAGTCCCTGACTGCGGAACAGCTTATAGCCTTCGAGCATCCAGTTCAGAATGCCGGACATATTTTCCGGTTTAGCAAAAGTGGACTTTAGATCCTTATCCTGTTCATTTTCTTCAAAATGTCGGTCAAACGGAATGATTTTGATTCGGCCAGACTCAAACAGCGTAAGGTCTGTGATATTCGGACGATGGTTCGTGTTGATGAAAATTTTGAAGTTCGGTCGGAACTCAAAACTGTTCTCATGCAGATACCGGGCGGTGATCGTATCGTTACCGGTCAGTCGTTTGGTAAGAGCTGCATCCAGAGTGATCTTTTTCTCCGGCTCGGAGATGTTTACAAAACGGGAGCCGGCAAGCCGGGCGATTTCCTCAGACGGTCCTCCGCTCTGGCTGTTAAACTTCGCCTGCAGCATGGTCGGATCTGCATTTTTACCGTACTCGCCCATAATACGCAGGATGCTCTCCATTGTGGTACCCTTACCGTTTCTGGATGTTGGACCGTACAGAATAAACAAGCACTCCATGCGTGTGTCACCAGTCAACGAGTATCCGATAGCCTTCTGAAGATAGTCTGCTCTGGCCTTATCCCCCTGCATGATTTCCGTGATGAACGTCCGCCAGCGAGGGCAGTCGGCATCCGGGTCATATATCACAGGGGACACTTTTGTGAGAAAATCCTCCGGGCGGTGTTCCCGGAATTCCATCGTCCGCAGATCCAGTGTTCCATTTTTACAGTTGAAAAGATAGATATCCTGATCGTACTGCTTCATGGACAATGGGAATACGGACTTCGCGTCTTTCAGCATCGTGTCACGGTGCTTGCGGAGCTGGAGCTTCCGGACGCGGTCGATGAACCGCTTTCTGACATCTTCTTCTGTAATCTTCAATGCAAACAGATACAGCTTATCTGCCAGATATTTCGCAAGCTCTGCCACCTTAAGGTTCTCCATGTCCGGCTGCCAGACAACTCCATCATAGACAAACCAGATGCCGCGTTCACTGTTGTACCGTGCGATAGGCTTGAAAAAATCGGCGAACATGTTGCCCAAACCAATCTCATCCCTGCCGTAGTGCGGATTCGTGTGCGGAGCCATTTCTTCCAGCGACAGCGTGAGCTTGCTGATGTCCGGTGGTCGCTCTGATTTCTCATCTTCAGGATCGAGATTCGAGAATTCCTCATCCACGATGTCCTGAACGTTGACGGGGATGTAAACGGACGCACAGGTATTGACCGTGTTGCGGATAGAGATAGCACCGTAGGTCGAACCAGCCTGTTTGCGATCCCACTTGGGGCGCATCAGACCAGATGTACGGAAAATACGGTCCATCTGCTCCTCATCACAGCCGCACCAGAATGCCAGAATAGACAAGAGCGCCATATCTGCATCCGACTGGCTGCCGTAGAGGTCTTCCCACTCACCGGCAAAGAGCTTTTTGAACTTTTCGGAGTTACTGGCCTCGTTGGCGTGTGCGATGACAGCCTCATCATCCAGATACGAATGGTGCTGGAAATGTGTCTGCTGCACCTGCTTGTTTCGCTTCATCAGCGTATCCAGCAGAGTGGTCATCGCCGTTTCATCGTTCGGGATCTCACCTGTGCGGTAAACATCTCCCGTTACGGTGACGAAGCGGTTTGTCGCACTGGGCATATACACTTCCAGACCCTTGCTGCGATTGTTGATGTAGTAGACTGTCTTGTCGTAAACATAGTCCTCTGGCACATGGAAGAATCCACGCAGTCCTTTGCCGGACGGTGACTTTTCCACATACGCTGTAGGGAAGATTGAAAGTACGGTGTCCGCCGTATCGTTCAGTGTGCCGTCTTCACGGATACAGTGGTCGATATCGAAAGCTCCGATGCCACTGCCAACCGCAATGCCGATTCCGTCATAGCCGCCCATCGCGTAAGTGACAAGCGTGGTCTTGAAATCAGCAAAGGTGCGAAGGTCATTGATCCTGGCTCTGTCACCGTTCGCCGGGTTATACGGCATCTTAGTCTTCTGACCGTTCCGCTTTTCAAATTTCCAGACACAAAATCGGCAGGAGGTCTTCAGCTCCGCCGGGATGTTTTTGATATCCACCATAGCGGTCAGACCTCCTTTCTCGTAGAATTCGCGCCATGTGTTGAAGCCCGCATCGCAAACTGCTTTGTAACAGCGGCTTCGATCTCGTACTTCTTCTGAACGGAGACCACACAGCAAAACCGATTAAACAGAACCAACTTGTCGATGGTTGTGATCTGCTCCACCAGCAGGATGGAATCCTCCAAATGCTCATCCCTGAGCATCTCACACTCTTTTTCTGTAAGTACGATGTGTACCGGAAGTTCCAGCTTCTTCAACTTGGAACTCAGCGGAATCACTGTAATGACCGGGGAATTACGATTCGCCACGTCATTGCTGATGACCAGAACCGGACGTGTACCGCTCTGCACCGAAGTGCCAGAGTGATCGCCCAGCTCTGCGAACCAGACTTCATACTGTTTTGGGGTTCTCACAGTCGGCCACTGGTAGGTCGGCATATCATTAAACGGTGTTTCTTTCGATGCCGGCCGCCAGGATACTGCTGACTTGCGGCACTTCTTGGTTTTTCCGCATTGATTGATGTACTTATTGACATGAATCTTGCGACCATGCACGCTATGTCTTGCATTTTTCTTCTTGCGCCCCATACGGGTTCCACCTCCTTGACGCATAATAAAAAAGCCAAAGAGGGCATGAAAAAAGCCGACAGGATTTTGACCTATCGGCTGTTTGTTTGCTTCTCTTTAGCTTTTGACAGTTTATATTATAGCACGGGTCTACATACGATGCAATGCGTTTTTTCTCCAATATAAGCCGTTTTCTCCAATTAAACAGCTTTTCTCCATTTATGGGACAAAAAATTGAAACGCTTTATCCAAGCTCAAAAAAAAAGGAGAGTGAACTCCTGAAGTTCACTCCCCCATCATTTTGTCCTGGATTGCGAGATACCGCTGGATTCCATACCCCATCATCTGATATCCGACTTTGAGATAATGATCCACACAGCCATTTGACATTTTCACTGCACTGCCCTCGCAGGTTTCTATTTTTTCCCAGCCTTTGCCAACGAGAAATCTCTGTAAAATAACTTCTCTGGGCTTTCCCTCAAGGAACTCTTCTCCAGCTGCGAAAAGCTGTATCGTTTCCCTGTCCCGCATGATTGCTTTCTGAAGTTCCTGCTCTTTTTCCAAATACAGCTGCCGCATCACTTTGTTCTTTTCCATACTCCGCTTCTTTGCCAGCCGTGCAAAATCCTGCTCCAGTATCAACAGTTCCCGCTTCGCTGCTGTGTACTCCCTGCAGACCTGTTTTGCTCGTTCTACCATTTCCTTATCCACCGGTCTATCAAACAACTTTCTCCGTGCCATCCTGCATGCCCTCCTCATTTTCCTCCCGCTGTGTTTTCCAGTACTTCAAAATAAACTCAGCCATTTCTGCCTGTGCCTGCCGTTCCATTTTTCTGACGACCTGCCACGACAGCGGCTTTCCATCTAACCCCACTGCATCTTTCCAGAAAACTCCATCCACATAGATCTGCCGGACAATCGTACCCTGTTCTCCGCCCACATAATCTGCAGCCATTTCCAGAAGATAGATATCACCTGCCAGTGTCCCATATTTTTTCAATAATTTCCTGTAATCATCCCGCCAGGTTCGGATGATATAATCCAGTGCGCCGATTGCAGCTTTTGCAGTCGGGTCTGAGATATGACTGCTCTGGACTCGTTCTCCTTCCCCTGAGCATCCAGAATTCATGGCATAGTAGGCTTCTACAGGTGTCAGTGTCGGTGCAGACAGAAGCTGCTCCTTCAGCTTCTTAAGTTGTACTTTTTTCCCTGCAATCGTCTTTCCCATATCTCGAACCCAGCGTTTTATTTCGTCCAGAATCCTTGCTTCAGCTTCGTCAACGTTTCCATTCGCATGATCAAATATGTAATCCAGCAACCCAAACAACTCAGACGGCCTTTCGGCAGCGTGAGCGAGCACCTGTTCCTGTTCTTTTCGGATATCCTGTGTATTCATCTTCCACTTTCTCCCTTCGTCTGCTTCTAAATCACAGGCGATGAAAAAGTGGAGAAATCGAACCCCTTCCCAAAAATAAATGGAGAATTTCTAAAAAAAAAAAGAAACGGTGCAGGACATTACTGCCCCACACCGCGTGAAAGTCAAACTCCCAGCTGCGCTTTGACCGCTGAGATCAGCTTTTCCTGTGTCATGTCCTTCTGCTCCAATGCCGTCACGACATCCTCGTCCACTGTATTCTTCGTGATGATGTGGTGAATGGTCACCACATGGGTCTGTCCCTGCCGCCAAAGACGGGCATTGGTCTGCTGGTACAGTTCCAAAGACCAGGTCAGCCCGAACCAGATCAGGATGTGTCCGCCCTGCTGGATGTTCAGGCCATGTCCGGCCGATGCAGGATGGATCAGGGCAACCGGGATGTTCCCAGCGTTCCAATCTTTGATATCGGTACTGCTCTTGATGTCCCGGACTTTGATTTTCAACTTCGACAGATGGTTGATGATACGCTCCCGGTCATGCTTGAACCAGTAGGCCACCAGAACAGGCTGTCCGTTCGACGCTTCTATCAGGTCTTCGAGAGCTTCCAGCTTGTGGTCATGGATGACTCTCGCCTTACCGTTCTCGTCATAGACAGCGCCGTTGCTCATCTGCAACAGCTTTCCTGTCAATGCCCCAGCATTGGCAGCGTCTATGTCACCGTCTTTCAGCGGAATCAAAAGATCCTGCCGGAGCATGTCGTAAATTTTACGTTCCTCGGTGTTCATCTCAACCTCGTACCGGGTCGGTACACAATCCGGCATATTAAGATAATCCAGAGCCTTCATGGAAATCGTGATGTCCGAGATCCGCTGATAGATCATCTCCTCTGCTCCCTGTCTGGGAATATACTGGAATACGATGCCTGTTGCCGGATTCATCGACCCTGCCTTAAAATAGGCTTCCCGGTACCGGCCGATAAACTTACCGAGCCGTTCCCCGCCATCCAGTATTCCGATTTCTGCCCACAGATCCATGAGACCATTAGAGGACGGTGTGCCGGTCAGTCCGACCCACCGCTTCACGAACGGTCTCACTTTTCGCAGAAACTTGAAACGCTGTGACTGGTAGTTCTTGAACGAGGACAGCTCATCGATCACAACCATGCTAAAATCCCATCGCATTCCATTTTTCTCGTAATACTCCACCAGCCACCTAATATTCTCCCGGTTGACGATGTAAATCATCGCCAGGTGGTGGACTGCTGCAATCCGGGTCTTGACATCTCCGACAATCACGGAAATATCCAGCCCTTTTAAGTGATCCCACTTTTCGATCTCCGCCGGCCATGTATCACGGGCGACACGCAGCGGTGCAATGATGAGGACCTTGCTGACCTCAAAGGTCTCAAGCATGAGGTCTTTGATGGCGGAAAGAGTGATTACAGTTTTGCCTAAGCCCATATCCAGAAAAAGGGCTGCAATCGGGTGCGTCTTGATATACTCTGTGCAGTATCTTTGGTACTCATGTGGGACAAATCTCATACACCGCCTCCTCTCTCCGGAAGATTCACTTCCGGCATCTCAGGGATCTTCGCCCCGATTCCCTGTGGGATAGGCTCACCGGGTGTCCAGCGCAGGAGTGCATCCACAGCAGGCTGTATCTGCTCCAAGCGGTCAACGCAGAACACCGGGAAGCCCAGGGCTTCGAGCTGCTGTCTGCGCTTTCGCTGGAGGATACGCATCTGTTTGCCGGGCGCTTTCAGCTCCACGAATGCACACTTGCCGCCAATCAGTAGAACCAGACGATCTGGCACGCCATTCATGGTCTGACTGGTAAATTTAAGTGCCTGTCCTCCAGCAGCCTTTACCGCAGCCACGAACTGTTTTTCTACTTCACTTTCTCTCATACGGATGCCTTTCTCTTTCTACAATCCCGGAGGTATTTTTTCTTTGCCGCGTAATACTCCGCTCCAAACCAGAAGTTACCGCTCTCAGAACCTTCCGTTTTGATAATCACACCCTCAGAAGGGTCAAGCTTGGAGTATACCTCAATGACTTTACGCTTAAGTACAGGAACAGCTTTTCGCTTAGGAGGTTCGTCTGCGTTCTTCTTCGGCTGCATATTGCTCTCGACAAAAGCCATATCCTTCTTGAGTTCCTTAGCCGTGCCGATAAAATAGAAAGCCGATTTCGACCCGATATGAAGGACCGTATCATTACCAAACCAGCTGAGAATATCTTTCAGTTCCGGACGGTTTCCGGCTTTAAAGAGACGGTCAAATTCTAGCTGCTTTGGTGGAAGCAGTTCTTTCAACATCTTCTCTTTTCGCCGTTCTTCTCTCATCACATTCCCGATAGCCTCATTTGCAGTCGGATCAGAATGACTGCGGTTATTGCGGCATTCCGGCACCTTTTCTTCTTTATGATCGACCCAATGGATAACCTGTGTTTCTTTCTGCATGATGATTACCTCCCCATTACTGATTGATCTGCTTCCACTGCTGCGGCTCCATCGTGGCGACCTGCCAGCCGATGCCTTCCAGTGCAGTGGCACGGTCATAGGAAACGACATCCTGCGAAGTACGGGTAACTGCGTTGGACAGACCGTACAGAGACAGGTCACCGCCTTCGATGAGGTACTTAAGAATTCCCTCCTGCTCCTCCGCGTTGATGCCATAGCTCTGGGCAGTCAGCTGCACCACGTCCTGCACCTTGCCGGTGATCGGTACAGCCATAGATTCCTGCAGGCGGCCGACCACCTGAGAGAATCTACTCTCATCAATAGCTGCCATCGTAGTGTCACGCAGCTTCAAGAGGAAAGCCTTGTCCTCCGCTTCCATCGTTTCATCGGAATACAGTGCAAAACTGTCCTCCACTGCTTTTGCCTGCCGGCCCACATGGTGGCGGCGTTCGCCCATGTCGTTCACCAGCATACCGTTGGTGCAAACGAGACGATATACCAGCGGCTGAATGGACACAGCTCCCAGACCGACCTCGGAGTTGGAGATCATCACGCCAGCCTGCACGATATCTCCCTTACGGACTTCCATCTCCAGACGGTGGTTGACCACCTTGAGGTACAGACGGTTCTCCGTCACCTCGCAGGACATGACCTCGTACTGATCGTTTCCAGCGAACAGAGGCAGGACAGATGTGGCGATTTCCATGTTGTCGATACGTCGATAACGCTCGGACAGCAGCGCACGGGCCACCTGTCCGCTGCCATAGTCCATCGAGCGAACCATATAGGAGCTAGGCTTGTCCGCAAACCAGCTGTTCACGTTCTCGGCCAGAAGCTCCGGCTTCTGTACCTGCATGAGATCATAATATTTCGCCGGGATACCCAGTGCCGATGCCACCTGACGATGGAACAGCGAGGTCGTACCAAACACCTCCTGCTGGTTGGTGGTAAGATGGTTGATCTCAAAAGTCTGCCCATCCTCCCGGAGACGCATTCCCTGCGCCGGGCTGATGAAATCCTGCTTTGCCTTGTTCTGGCGGTTCAATTCAACCAGGACTTCCTGCAAATTTCTGCCTGTTTTCATAGCAATTTTCCTCCCTATCTATGCGGCGCATATTTATACGCCTGTTTATGCGTCCGTGTCCTTATGGCAAGGGCACCGTGTTTACAGTTCCCGATTGATCATCTGCTGGATGATCCGTACTGCTCCCTGCATACGCCTGCGGTTCAACCTGGTATCCTGTAGAAGTGTGTCCAGAGCATCCACCTCATCCCGGATGTTACAAAGTACTGACCGCTGATGGTCAGCAAGGCGTTCATTGTCCTGCTCCATGCGATCATATTCCTTTTCGTAGTCATCGATATCCTCTACGTTGGCATCGATGTACTCCTCGATCTCCCGGCGGAGTTCCTCGCCGGCATAGTCCTCGACTGCATCCAGCAGATCTCGGATACTAAAAGGTGTCAGGAGTTTTCCGTCCTTCATTTTCAGTACATGCGGCATATTGCTCCCCCTTAGTCCTTGAAATAGTAGTTTCCCTTGTAACCGGCTGCAGCCAACGGCAAGCCCTTACACCATGCCGGGTTGACGGACATCAGTTTACAGACCTCATCCACTGTGTACTGATCCTTTGGTGCCTCGATGATGACCTCATCGTGGACATGCGCTACAATGTTCAGGTCTTCTGCTGAGATGCGGTCCATTGCCTCCGCCAGAATGTCACGGGCAATCGCCTGTGTCGCATTCTCGACCAGCCGGCCGGAGTAGGTTTCCTGTCTGCTCCACTTGTGGTTCTGCCCCACGCCTTCATAGGTCAGGCTCATACGACCGAAGCGGTTCGGCTGCTGTCTCGGCTTCAGATAGGCGAGCCTCCTGCCGGACGGAAGCACCATCCAGAGGGTGCCGGAATAGAACTCAAAGGCGATCTTTCCGACCTCCTGCCGTTCCCCGGTCTTATAGGCAGTCATTGCAGCTTTTTCGGTATCCCACCAGTACTGCACGATCTTCGGATTGGCTTCCCGCCAGGAATCAATGATCTCCGGCAGTTCTTCCTCGTGCAGTCCCATCTGCAACGCGCCCATACTGATGAGTGCGCCGGAGGAGCCGCCATAGCCACAAGCCAGAGTTGCAATCTTCCCTTTCTGACGCAGATCGCCGTTGATGCCATGCTTGACGACCGGCACATGAAACATCTGGGAAGCAGTGGCACAGTAGAGATCCTCGCCGTTCTGGAACGCATCCAGCACCCACTGTTCCTCCGCCTCCCACGCAAGCACACGGGCTTCAATAGCAGAAAAGTCTGCCACGATGAACTCGCAGCCATCTTTCGGGATCAGCATGGTGCGGATCAGCTGGGACAGGACATCTGGTGTATTGCCGTAGATACTCTCGACCATATCGAAACACCCCATCTTCACGAGTGTTCTCGCTTCATCCAGCGTGGAGATGTGGTTCTGTGGGAGGTTTTGCAGCTGGATATTCCGGCCGGAATATCGACCGGTACGACTGGCCCCATAGAACTGGAAAAGTCCTCTTGCTCTGCCGTCAGGACACACACAGCGTTCCGCTGCCTGGTATTTTTTCACAGAGCTTTTCGCCATCTGGAGTCGGAGCTTCAGCATATCCAGGGCTTCCGCATCAACCCCGTTCTTATCCAGCTCTGTGATCATCTGCGCCACATCCTTTTTGCCGAGTGTGTCCATCGGGATGCCGCGCTCCTCCAGCCATGTCTTCAGCTGGGATACGGAATTTGGATTCTCAAGACCAGTCAGCTCGTAGGCTTTCTTGCTCATGGCATCGGAGAGCATCAGGTCACAGGTGATTGCTTCCTGTACCAGTTCCGTGTCGATCCGCACGCCGCGGTCATTGATGCGCTCATTCGTGCGGTAATGCTGCCATTCCAGTTCTGTCATCGGGAACTTCTTCAGTCTTTTGTAGATGTCTACCTCGGTATTGACATCCTGAATGCAGTAATACTTGAACTTCGCCCAGTCCGCCGGGTAATGCTCCGGGAGATTCCGGGTACGCATCCCGTTGGATTTCGTCGGCTTGCACGGTACAGAAAACAGCTTGATGAGCCTCTCACCTTCCTTGTCTTTCTGCTGGCTGGTCTTCAGCACCGTGCCAACATCTTTCAGTGCCAGCGGCAAAGTCAGCGATGCCGCCATGACCATCGTGCAGATCCAGCTATCCGGCGAGAGAAAATCTCCCGGTTTCAGATACTGTCCGGGACAGTGCCGGTTCAGATACACGGAGAAGCAGACACGCTCAAATGCAGCATTGTGTGCGATCAGCCGCACGCTGCCAGTTTGGAATGCCTCCAGCAGTTCATCCGGTATGACTTCTCCCGATGCAAGGTCTGCACATCTTGTTTCGCCAAATCCATCGCCCTCATCAGTTGCCCAGGCTACCAGCAGGATCTCGAAACTTGGGTCTGCGGCATAGCGGTACAGACCACACTTGCCGATGTCCACCTCACTGTAAGTCTCAATATCGACCAATATTTCTTTCAAAAAATCACCCCATATCTAAGAAAAAGCCGGGAGACACCTCAGCATCTCCCGGCGTGCTCATTTACTTGTGTCCTTGAAAGACCGGGGCTTACTTCAAATAATCCGGCAGTTCTTCACCGGCATCGCCGCCCAGAACATCCTCGTCATCATCCAGTGCATCGAAGTCAGACTCGGCAGATGCACGGCCAGACAGACGGTCGCCGTCCTTAACGAACTGGATATTACCCAGACCTGCCGCTACGCCACGGTTGCCGTTGGCATTGAACGGGTAGAAGTTGATCGTTACATAGCAGTAGCATCCAGAGTAAACCATCATCGGGTCGGTCACAGGCTGTACATGGCGGTCAACGACCTGCGGTGCGTCCTTGCTGGTGGCGTTCAAGAAGAAATGCTTCTGGTAGTTCTCATCCTCCGTGCGGTCGATGTCGCCGTCACGCAGCGGAAGTTTCAGGTTCGGAGGGAGCTTGCCGCCCCACTTGCGGACCTTGCCATCCTCCTTGGCCGCCTCGACCGCCTTATGAATCGCCAGCAGGGTCTTCTTATCATCCTTCGGGATCAGGCACGAAACGGAATACTTCGCCTCGCCGCCATTGATGCTCTTCGGCTCGAAGATGTTGGCGAAAGAGATTCGGCAAAGAACCTTCACCTTAGTTGCGCTGTTCATTTTGTTTGCATTTGCCATAGTGAAATCCTCCTAAAATTGTGTCGTAGATACTGGTTTTCTATGTCCAGCCTCAGTCAAGAGGCGTGAACTCATCCTTGGCAGTTTCCAGATCAACTGCCTCTCTGGGATCGGAATTTGGTACAAGCGCCAGCTTACCGGGTGGCTTGACCACATACTCTCCCAGAATTTCTTTGAACTTTTTCTTCCCCATGAGCTTTTCAAACTCAGTAAGGGAGATCAGCTCGGTCTTGTAAATGTCGGTGTATCCGGCTTTTTCTGCTGCGGCCACCACCGACTTTGTGTCAAGGAACTGCCGCTTACTCCTGCCCTCGACCACCTTATAGCCATCCCACACAACTCCGTGGTTGATGGCTTCGGAACTGACATAGGCAAAAATCGCTTCGATCCAGGACTCGATACGGTTCAGGGTCGGAAGCATCTTTTCGATGTCCGTCTTGGAAAGGAGCGCCGGGGACTTGAAGGTCGGTGCCGAGGTATCCGGATTGTAGGCTGCTGTGGCATCGGTTTCCTCTTCCTCATCGGTAAGAACACCTTCATCCAGATCCAGAAATTCTTCCTTCACCAGTGCCAAAGCTTCCTCAGCACAGGCTTTGCAGGAAGTCCTCGCCCTGCAGAACCGGCACCAGTCACCGGGAATCTGCTCACCTTTTCCTTCAAAGGCCAGCTTCGCCCTCGGTCTGACATAGGTCTCTGCCCAGTCCAGCAGTTCCTCCACACTGCATTCATACGTTGAGATATTTTCCAGTCGCGGCTGGATAATGGTCATGGACACCTGCTTGATGTTGTACAGATATCCGTAGGCGTGATAAGCACCCAAGGCATACAGCATCATCTGCGAATTGTGGTCACAGTTTACAAACACGCCCTTGCCGTTCTTGTAGTCCATGACATAAAGCGTATCGTCTGCGATGATCACGCAGTCACCCGTACCAAATCCCTGTGGAACCAGATAGCTGTAATCGAGCCGCTCCTCCACCATGACCAGTGGATGCGGGCAGGTCTCCTTGATGCGCTCCACCGTGGAAATGATGAACTCTGCGTAAATGTCAGTGTTCGCTTCCATCTCTTCGTTCTCGTACTCGGAGATTGGACGCTGCACCCTCTCATGCAGGTACTTGCGGAGCTTATACTCACCCAGAGCGTGGGCGGCAGTTCCCTCCTCGGCATACACCGAGGATTCATTTGGAAAGTTCTGCTCCAGCCTTGCCGATGGCGTACAGTTCAGCCACCGCTTCGAGCTGGAAGCAGACAGGATTGCGTGTACTTCTGGCATAATGACCTCCCTTAAATCTGGGAGACATCGGCCAGAAACGCTTCGTACTTCTCCGCAGGCAGGTCAGACAGCTGGGCAACACCATAGGTCTTCAGAAGCTGGCCGATCTTCTCGTTGTTGTCGCGCTTCTTTTTGATCTTCGCTACAATGACCGCTGTGATATCATCCTTGGTGATCGTCACCACTGGCTTCTCCCTGCCAGATGCGCTCTGTTTGGTCTTATCAGGCGGCTCATCTTTCTGACCGGTGTCTTTCCCCTGACCAGTATCTTCGCCCCACGGAAGGGCATCCGCATCATCTGCCGGGAAGTTTTCTTCTGCGGTATCCTCTGCTTTCCCGGCACTATTCTCCGCATCAGGCTGTGTGTCTGTGGCGGCATCACTGTCGCTGTCAGTGACAGGTTCCTCCAGCTTGTCCACAGCCTCCCCTACCTTTCGGGTCTTCTTGAGCGGCTTCTTGCGAGGATGCGGTGCTGCTGCGCCTTTCTTCTCAGACACAGCAGGAGCTTCCTGATCCATGACCGGGAAAACTCGCTTATCTGCCGGGACAGCATCTGTGCCCAGAAGTTCAAGCTGGTCCGACACCCCTTCAAACATCTGGGCGAGACCTTCAAAGACCTCGGTCAGCCCATCCACAACCTTCTTCGGAGCAGTCAAAGCATTTATCTCATCCATCATGCCTTGTCCTCCTCTCCGTTTTCCTCCTCATCACCCCACAGGTCATCCAGATAATCGGTCTGTGCCTTCAGAACTGCCAGAATGACCTTCTCACACAGTCCAGTTTCCTTGTGGACACGCTCCAGCATCTCATCGAAGTCGATGTCCTCTGCCGAATCATCTGCCTCAGCATCCGGCCCCTGACCGATGCCGTAGTTGTGAGAGGTCATGCGCTCATCCATGTGGATATGCAGGTTCTTGATGTTGAGCGAAATATTCAGAGCATCAGACAGATGTGCCGCCGAGGACTTGTCCGACTTCTGAGTTTCCTGCCCGGCTTCCTGCTTCAACTGAATCGGGATCTTTACCACCTTGGCGTCCTTCAGCATCTCGCTGATCATTTCCTCCAAAGTCATGCTCTTCTCGTTCTTATTTTCCATAATCTTCCTCACTTTCTGCAGCATCAGGCTGCTCTTCATTTTTGCAATCACTCAGACCGTACTTCTCCGCAATGCTTTTAATCAGCATTCCGAGCAGCTTTGTAGGCTCCGGCATATTACGGACGGGCTTCGACAACTCCTGCGCTCTTTCGATTTCAAGAGCCATCCCTTTTGTGATCCTGTTTCCGAATACCCACACCTCTGCGGCTTCTTCTAACCAGGAAAGACCCATCTGAATGCCCCGCTCACGTTCCGCTTTTTGGTCATCGTCAAGGATGGCCGTAAAATAGAGATGCGGTGCCAAAGGCATCAGACCACAGGCTGCTATAAGCCGGCAGGCCATCTTTGCCCGGTGGATGTTTTCTTCCAGTTCTGCCTTTTTCCCGGCTTCACTTTCGGATACCGGATGGTACGGCGAACAAACAAAAATCTTCTTCATTTTGCGGCCGCCTTTCCTGCTGCTTCCGGGTAAATGTCAACATGGCCTACAGTGTCCCCCGGCGTGATGACCAGAACTTTCATTCCGTCACCCAAAAGCCAATGGACCAGTCTTGCAGGCAGCTTCATTACCCGTCCGTCCAGCACTTTTTCTTTGTTTTTGACACGAACTTCAATGCGGTGCTTCATGCTCCTCGCCTCCTTAAATAGATATTGAAGTGCGGAAAGCCGATCCCGGCTTTTAGGTCACGCCGTTCTGTTTTCCCGGTGGCCTTCTGCCCTTCTAAGTCACAGGCGATGAATGAAGTCTTAAATCGAACCCCCTCTCCAAAGTTTTTTCAAAATTTTATCTGATGCGATTTTTTCTTCGATCTTCTTACGGCGTTTCCGTACAGCTGCTTCCGACACAGCATCCTCTGCAGCGGCTTCAACATTGGATTTTTCCTGCTCTACGACTTGACGGTATGTATGAAACTGGGATTCTGGAAGTTCATCCCTAAGCTCATGCAGTCGGACAATATAATCCGGTTCTTCATCCTCCGCGCCCATCGTGATAGCACATTCATATAAAAGGCTGGACTTATCTTCACTGCCTTCATCATCTGCAAAAGAAGCATCCAAGGACAGGTTGTAGGAATCCGGGCACTTTTCGCCGGGATGGGCTTCCTCCCACTCCCGGATCTGCTTCTTCTTGTGTTCATCCGCAGGCGGTTTCAAATGTTTATTGTTGTTGTAGACTTCCCTATCACGGTCCATATGCCACTGACGGATAAACTCTGCCGTCACGACTTCTCCCGTAACCTCATTCACGCCCTCATGGATGACAAGAGGCCTGTCACCGATGTAATAGACGATGACATCCCGAAGATCCTGTGGAATCTTACGGTACATGTTTTTAAATGCGCTGTAATCACGCTTTCCTGCCTTGCTCTGAGCTGCTCCGTTTTTCTTTGTTTCCTTCATTTTTGTGTCCTTTCCGCTCGTGCGGACAGACAAAGGAAACTCTGACAAGGAGGGCCTTCTGGAAGAAAGTCGTGTCTGGTCTCATAAGAACCCAGAGATCGGCTGCAAAAAGAAAAATGCGCAACAAGTCAGAGGGCACTCGTTACAGTCACAGCGAATTCTGCGGTTAGGTAAACCGTAAAATTCATCGACTGTATGAGAATCCTTTGCCTATTGCGCACTGGGCTCTGTATTCTATTTTTTATATGTTCACAGCCATATCAGCTGTACGCACTTCAAATAAGTGCTAACTCCCCATGTTCTTCTGTGAACACAGGTGGTATAATGGTTCTATCTTCAGAAGTTTTCTTATCAGCTCCCTAAAAAACTGTAACATTACATTTCAGTTGGTTTCCAGTTGGACTCCGGTTGGAATTTAAATTTTAACGAAAGGAGTACCTGCGCCATGCCATTTTCGTATACCTGTACGGACTTTCTCCGTACATTGCTTGAAAACTGTATCGGAACGGTCATGATCGAATGGGAACAATGGAACTTTCCGTCTCCCAGTTTTGACCGTGGATACTTTAACAGCCGACTGAAGCAAGCCATGCCGATCAACGAACTTACACATAAACGGCTCATCCGACTTTTCGAGTGCGTATTTAATCCTGAAAACAGAGAGGGACGTTTTCAGGAACCCCAGGCCGTAGAAGCAGCTAATGCACTGATCGATCTGATTCAAAACTATTTTCATGTTGATTTATCCATCTGGATAAACAGATATACTGTAAATAATCTGGCTCATCGTTCTCACCTCCTCTACTGCCTTGAGCTGATTTTTGCTTTGTCAGAAGGAAAGGAAACTCTCCCAGTTTCTGAAATATCTAAAGCATTGACCGCCTATCTGGAACAAGTCGATTTAAATTCGGAAGTTCCAAGGCCCTCATATCCTGAGCTTTTATCTGCAGTTCCTTATCCTCAGACCGAGCATTATATTGGGCGTGAAGAACTAACTGCTGCGGTTTCCAATCGACTGATAGACGGAGAGTCCTGCTATCTGCACGGCATCGGCGGTATTGGTAAAACAGAGATTGCCAAATCTGTCTTGAAGGAAATTCTTGACACTCCTACTTCCGATTCCGGCATCACTCATGTTCTCTGGGTCGACTGCATTGATGACAACTTCACCCTTTCTCTGGTTCAGGCCCTGCATCTGGATCAGAAGTTTCATAACATCGAGCAGGCATTTCAGGCGGCCATTAAAATAATCAACAACTATAAGAACCGCCTCCTGATCGTAATCGATAATGTTGACAGCCTGGAACATACAAGGGAATCCTCAATCAGCGAATATCTGCACTGCCGTGTACTGATCACCAGCCGTTGTGCAGGATTTGGGGCGCTTACGGAAGTTCCTGTTCCTCCTCTTTCCCTGAATGACTGTATAAAACTTTTTTATGCGTATTATCACGGTGACAGGGATGACATCACACTGCGTAAGATTGTAGAACTCTGCGACTGCCTTCCTTTGGCCGTTGAACTGCTTGCAAAGATCGCAGATGCTGAAGAACTTCTACTTTACGAATTTTACGAAACCCTTCTGCGTTGTGGCTTTGATATGAGTTCAGAAGAAATCACAGCAGCTCATGAAAAGCTACATTCGGAGGGGACTGCAGTTCAACAACTGTCCAAGGTTTTCCGGGTATACGGCCGTTGTCCTGAAGAACAGACCTTGCTTGTACAGATATCCACGATCCCGAATATCCGCTTTCTTTTTTCTCAGGCAAAGAGGTGGTTCCTGCTGAGGAACAGGACACCCCTGAATCACCTTGAGCATCTAGGCTGGATCAAGAAAGAAGCTCTCTATGACAACGGCCGGAATCGCTATCGCTATTACATGCACTCGGTCATCGCGGCTGCTATTCGTGCTCAGTTTATCGATGATCTTTATGACCTGTGTCAGGGTTTCATCCATGAAATCACAATTGAAATGACCTCCAGCCTGTCGCAAAATGATGCCACTAAAAAAGAGCTCATCCAGTTCAGCTGGTCCTTGAATGATATCTTCCACGGTCAATTCCAGTCAGAGGAAGACAGCGACTTTTTGTGGGCGCTTGCAGAAATCTACCGCGATATCGGTTACTACGAACGAGCCCTGCCTTTGCTGGATTCCCTGGACACCCTCTATTGCCAGCTTTACGGTGAGGGAAATATCAAACTGGCTTCCGTCTGGAACAGCCGCGGCATGATTCAATATGAGTTATCCCATTTTCCTGCTGCATTGGATGCATACCGGACAAGCCGGGATATTTATGAGAAAAACCATCCGGCCGGTTCTTATTCCCCTTCTGAGAGAATCGACCTTGCAAAACTCGATTTAAACATTGGAAAGACCTATCTGAAAATTGACTATACGAAAGCTGGGACATATTTTGATCGGGCCTACCAGACTCTTTCCGGGGAAGCAGAAGCAGAACAGCATCTGAAATTGAACGCTCTTGCACATAAGGCAATGCTCTTAGCACATTCCGGCCAGCTTGAAGAAGCCGAGAAGATTTTTGTAGACATTTACAATCAGACCGACGCAAAGAGCAAGGATCGTGAGATGCTTCTGCTTCGTGCAGGCGTGGCACACCATATTGGAAATATTTACTCTGATATCGATCCGTCACAGGCAATGCCTTATTTAGAAGAAGCACGAGATATTTTTTGGAAGCTGCTGTCACCTACTCATCCGGATACTTTGGATGTGCTCAACTCCGTTTGCTCCCTTCGTCTCACACTGGAGGACGATTACGATGATATTCTGGCTGGACTTCAGAAGCTTCTCGAATTGTTCATCAAAGCCTACGGTCCAAATGACCCAAATACCGGCACGATTTATAACAACATCGGACTGTGCTATTACTACATGCAGCGCCCTGATGAAGCCATCGAAAATTACAAGAAGGCCCTTCAGATCGATTCCCTGACCTACGGTGAGGATCATGAGTCAACCGCGTACATCTTAAACAACATCGGCGGTGTCTACTCAGAATCCGATCATCCTGAACTGGCAATCCCTGAGCATGAACATGCTCTGCGAATCTATGAGGCAGCTTATCCAAATCACATGAACCTTGACCTTGCTCAAACTCATTCCGATTTAGCCGATGCGTACCTTAGGGAAGGAGATGCCGACAAAGTCATGGAACATTTGAATGAAGCATTTTCCATCTACGATAAGATGCTTCCCGAAAACGCAAGACAACTGTTGCAGCCATATTCCACTCTGGCGAACCTTCTTCTCGCTCTGAATGAGTATGATGAATCCATTACCAACTACTCCCACGTCCTGTGGCTGATGAAGGAAAACGGGTACACCGAAGATTCGTTTGCGTTTCATGAATTTACCGACAGGATCAATGAAGTCCGTCAACTGAAAGCACAAGCAGCCGCTACTGAATAAAAAAAAAGCCGAGGCAGACTCCAGACACCCCTAATTAGGGTTATCTGAATGTCTACCTCGGCTTACTACGTTATTCGAGCAGCACCTGCAAGTAGTGTCAAAAGGTTTTGCTGACTCACACGTCCTGCGGTAAGTCAAGCCCGTTCCAAAATCAAGTACGCTTATCTTCTTCCGGGTCTTCAAATGCCAGACGGGGACCGGAATAAAACTGTGATGCAAAGTCATCCATATAAGCATAGGACTGTAACTGTCCATTCTTTACATACGCGATCGCATCACGGCCATTCACTGTTGCCCGGTTTCCCAGGAGAGTCTTTTTCCCCTGGGTCGTGTAAATCCCATAATCCATAACCATCCTCCCATCTACAACTTTCTTTTGTGTGTTCATATTATTTCCGTCTTGACAAGTTGCGTTTCTTGCGTTATTATAATCATGCAAGTTGCGTTTACAAGCACATTATACAGTTCAACTTGCGTCATGTCAAGCGCAACATAAAAAGATGACATGCACAACCAACGGAGGTTATATTATGAAATTCGGAGAAAAAGTCAGGGCAGCCCGCCTCGCTGCCAAATATTCACAGCGTCAACTCGCCGACATGACTGGTATTGCGCTGCGCACGATTCAAAATTACGAAAGCGGAGAACGTCTTCCCAAGCAGAAGGAAAACTACCAGCTCCTCGCTACAGCACTTAATGTAGATGTCGACACCCTCAAAGACGATGATGCAGACTTTGTGATCAAGGCGACCGAGAAATATGGCGCGCGTGGCAATGCCCAGGCAGAACGTCTGGTCAAAGAGGTATCTGGTCTTTATGCTGGCGGTGAACTTGCGGAAGAAGATATGGATGCGATGATGAAAGCCATTCAAGAGGCTTACTGGATAGCAAAAGAAAAGAACCGGAAATATGTACCGAAAAAGTACAGAGACATCTCCGGTGATAGCTCCAATTCTTAAGCTTTCTTATAGAAAAGGGAGTGATTTTAACAATGATCAGTAAACAAGCCTCTATCCTACCACGCCGCCTGATTCGGCGCTATCACACCAATGATCCATTTGAAATCGCTGCTGCTCTCGACATTACTGTTATGGAACGCAGCGATTTCCAAAGGCAGAAAGGCGCATTTAAAGTCGTCCTGCACAACAGTTTCATTTTTATCAATGCAACGATGTCTAACGAAATGAAGCGCATCGTATGCGCTCATGAGTTAGGCCATGCCCTGCTCCACCGCTCTCTCGGTAAAACGCAGGAATGCCTTATGGAATTTGAACTTTTTAATATCACAAACTCCACAGAATACGAGGCAAATCTGTTCGCAGCCAATTTGCTTCTGGATGACCAATCCATAGAATCTCTTATTCAGGATGGTTTTGATGTCGTTCAGATTGCCCGCAGTCTTGGAACCAATGTCAACTTGCTGCTCCTTAAACTTCAGCAGATGAACAACGATAATCACCTGCACCTTCCTGATATGCCCAGCCGAAATTTTTTGGGTACGATTTCTGATGATGCAGGACATTTATAATAATCAATGAAGCCATTGCTTCTCTCATTGAAAAGCAGTAAATATAAAAAACTGGCGATGCCAGCAGAAAGGACTCACAAATGAAATACGTGCTTTATCGCTTTCCCAATGCTGTCCGTCACCCCGAAAATTCCGACCCCGAACTCTACGGTATTTTCAAATTTCCTGTCAAAGGTCAAGTCGTTGGTGTTGAGTTTGGCTCCAGTATTGGCGAAGTGACAGACGAACTCATCCACGATGTGAATGATGAACTTTCCGAAGCGTACCCCAAATGTCAGGTAATGACCTATGCGCCTTCCGACGAGATGTACGGTCTGGAAGTTCTTACCAATGAATCTTTTGATTATGAAATGCAGGGGATCGTTGTGGACAAGAGCAAACCGGTCAACACGATCATCTATTTTGGTGTGAAAGAGATGGATGAATAATTTTTATCACCTGAGAGAACCTCACATTGTGAAACTGAGGCACACAATGTCGGGGATAATATGTTTCTTCGGAACATCCACAACAACCGGAACCTGTTGTTCAAGTCAATCATTTCGCTTATGAGAGGTGACCACTTATGCCATTTACAGAATCTGATATCAAAAACTACAGGTGCCATGCCGATGCTGTGATTGCCGAAATCTATCCATTATTAAAGAATGCGGTATCGCCTCATGCCGCCACTTACATGAAGAAAGACATGTTGCGTCTTAAGGAAAACGGTTTGGACGAGCGGATGACTCTGGAAGAAAATAAAACGTTCTTCCATGAAATAGCCCACATGCACTGTGATGCCGCAATTACCGCCCAGATCCGATACAGCAACAAGTCATACCGCGCCACGCTGACCAAGGAATCTATCTTGGAAAAATGCCGGATTTGTAATCTGGATGCTCAAAGCGTCAGGCAGATTCTGAAAGCGGCCGGTTTCGATGCTGGAGGTGATCATCATGAATAAAGAAAAAGTCTATGTAAAAGTCGATTCCACATTCGACCCAACCGGTTTCATGCAGCCGACATCGATCACCTGGTCGGATGGACGTACCTTCCCAATCGAAACAGTGCGCGACTTCCGCCCCGCCGGGACTGCTGACAACGGTTATTCCGGTGACTGTTTTACTGTACTCATCCAGGGGCAGGAAAAGCACCTGTTCTTTGAGCGCCTTGATCCACGCTTCAACGGTCGGTTAGGCCGATGGTTTGTGGAAAGGACTGGAAAATAACATGAGCACATAGAGAGGAGGGAATTGTACAATGCAACGCACATATCTTGCGATAGATCTTAAAAGCTATTACGCGAGTGCAGAATGCGCCGCCCGCCACCTCGACCCACTTACCACCAATCTGGTCGTGGCGGATTCCTCCCGCACTGAGAAAACTATCTGTCTTGCTGTGTCTCCTTCCCTGAAAGCCTACGGCATTCCGGGGCGCGCCAGACTGTTTGAAGTCGTGCAAAAGGTCAAAGAGGTCAACGCGAATCGGTTAAGGAAAGCGGTACGATTAAGAAAGGCTGTGTATAAGGACGGGAAGCCATCTTTCTCCTCTGCTTCCTATGATTCCCTATCCCTTGCCGCCGACCCGTCACTCGAACTCTCTTACCTCGTCGCACCGCCTCGGATGGCATACTATGAAAAAGTGTCGCGGCAGATTTACGGCATCTACCTCAAGTATATTGCCCCGGAAGACATCGTGGTATATTCCATTGACGAAGTGTTCATCGATGCCACCTCGTACCTATCCCACTATAATATGACCGCACACGACCTTGCCATGACAATGATCCGGGAAGTGCTTTATACGACCGGCATCACTGCCACCGCCGGGATCGGAACTAATCTCTACTTGGCAAAGCTGGCAATGGACATCACTGCCAAACACGCTGCGCCGGACAAGGATGGTGTCCGCATCGCCGAGCTGGATGAAGAGAGCTTCCGCTATCTTCTCTGGGACCACAAGCCACTCACTGACTTCTGGATGACTGGCCCCGGTACCGTCAAGCGACTAGAAAAGCACGGCATCCATACGATGGGTGAGCTGGCCTATTTCAGCACCGTCAATCAGGATATCTTATATAAGGAATTCGGTGTTGATGCCGAACTGCTGATCGACCATGCTTGGGGTCTGGAACCTTGCGGCATGAAAGAGATCAAAGCCTACAAGCCCAGCACTAACAGTATCTCCGAGGGACAGGTGCTCTCCTGCCCTTACCCATATGACAAAGCCAGAATCATTGTCATGGAGATGGCTGACAGCTTAGTATTACAGTTGACGGACAAAGGTCTGGTTACGGACAGCCTGACACTGGATGTGGGTTATGACCGGGAAAACTGCGACAGCGGAAAGTACAGAGGTCCGGTGCACATCGATCACTATGGGCGCACCGTTCCGAAGGGGGCTCATGGCAGCACAAAACTGGATAACCCGACCAATCTCGGCAGTATCCTGATCTCTGCCACAACTGAGTTATTCGAGAAAATAGCTGATAAAACACTGACGGTAAGACGAATCACAATCGCCGCCAACCGTGTGGTCAAAGACGAGGGATTCTTCCAAGTCGACCTATTCACGGACACAACTAAGCTGGAAAAAGAGAAAAAGCTGCAGAATGCGATGCTTGGACTCAAGAAGAAATTCGGCAAGAACGCCGTTCTGAAAGGAACCAACTATCTGGATGGTGCAACGATGAGAGAAAGAAATCAGCAGATAGGCGGCCATAAGGCTAAGTAAGGAGGGAGAACATGGACTACAAAAACACACCGGAAGGCAGAGCCGTCCAAAGTAAGTATGGCAAAATACTCCATGCTTCCCGCCCGGAACCGCCACATAATCATCCCCGGATGCTGATGTCCAATCGTGCTAAAATCTTCTCTCCGTTTGCCGCCTTGCGAGGCTATGAGGATGAGATTGCTTCTGAAGGCAGAGATCATCTCAAAGGAAATAGAATCGAGCTGTCTGAAGAAGGCAGGCAATCTCTGAACCAAAAGATCAGCCAGCTTCGGAAAGGACAAGAGCTCACAATAAAATATTTCACGGACGGCTACTATGAGAATATAGCCGGAATACTGGATTCTGTGGATGCGATAAACAAAGAACTACGAATTTACACAGGATTTATAAACGATACCGGCAAAGAGTTGCCGACCATTATTGAATTTGAGGATATATTTGAGATTGGGGTGAATATGACTTGAATTACTACTTTTGCGATGCCTGCCGCTACTGCTTCTCTGCAGAGAAGCTACCTGACCGTTGTCCTGACTGTGGAGCGGTAGCACACGATAATAAAAAGGCAGTACGGCCGGCGAGTAAAACGGAAATCGAGGAATTGCTCAAAATACAGAAAGAAGATAAGGAGGACTCACAAAATGAAAGCACATAAATATTGGTCACTCGGCGTACTTGCCTGCATGGCAGGGTGCTTCTACACGGGCTGTAAGAAACTGATGCAGGCTCACAAGTATTTTGCTTGTGGCTCTCTGGTCTGCATGGGCATGGCGATTTACTCCGGCCACAAAATTGCACCAAAGAGGAAAAAAGCTGAAAAGCCGGAAAAATAAGAACACACGCCCTCGCCGTAACAAGCGAGGGCTTTTTTGAACTCCAGGAGTTCACTTTATTTCCGTCACAAACTATACACTTCCATCATGAGCCGAATTCCGACTTTCAGACCTTCCTCAAAAGCGATCTTCTCCCATGCACAACACACCGTTCCCTGCCGGTTCATGATCTTCTCCCAGAGCGGAATCTTATCTCCGACGTAGTCATCTACGAGCCTATTCATTCCATCCAAGCTGCGCAGCCACTCTTCCTGCTCCTTTTCCTTCGCCTTTGCAACTTTCCCGGCAACTGTGTTTTTCTCTACTGGATTATTCTCCGTGTAATGCTCGTAAATCAGATCCAGTAGATTTTCCACCGGCGGATAATACTCCGACTCCGTTTTATTCATATACTCTTCCAGCATTTCCTTCAATTTTTCTATAATGCTACCATCCTTCCCAACTGAGATTCACATCCTCAGTTACGGCACATATTACCGCACACTTCTGTACATAGCAACCTATTTTTTGCGGTTTTTCGGATGCCCCATCTTCTCCTTTACTTCATCCGGCACTTCGATCAAGCCGAACCGATAGAACATCCCGTAGATATATGTCACTCCCCGGATATCGCCCAGAGCTTTCGGGCGGTCTACTACCTCCCCTTTAATATTCTTCAGCGCCAAAACTATAGAACTCCACGCCAGGCTTTTACTATTCTCCCGGCGGTCAATCCACAGCTCTTTCGTGTATTCGCCGTTCCTGCCTTTTTTAATTTCGTAAGAGAATGACAACCCGGAGTAAGTTTTGAATTTTACCCCAGCATAAGCCAAAACCATTCCCCAAAAGTTTTCTTCTGTCGGATCAGCCCTCCACCGCTTCATCGCTCTGTATCTCCGCTGCCGCTCTGCTCCAACACTGATCTTTTCTTTTTCTGCTGTACTTGGGAAATACACGCCTTTCTGATATGGTAGGTACGAGGTAACGGAGGCTTTGGAGAGTTGAAGAGTATTTGCGGTTGAGAGGATGGCGGTTTTGTAGTCTTGTGTTTCACGGTATTCTTCAAAAGTGTTTTTTACTTTCTCCGCCACTTCAGATTCATACACACCAGCCGTGATGAGGAGCTTCCGTACCTTGATGGGATTTAATCCCAGCGCATCGCCGATAGCCTGCAAGGACATCTCAGAATCATAAAGCGCCACAGCATCATCCATCTGCTCTTTCAGATTCTTCCCGGCATCGTACTCCGGCTTCAGCTTCTTCCGCCCACCGCCGGGCTTCCGGGGTTTATATGTTCTTTTCTCTCCCATAATTATTCGTGCAGCTCCAGCGGCAGGCCATCCGGGTCATGGAAGAAAGTCATCTTCTTGCCGGTATAATCATCCACACGGATCGGCTCACATTCAATGCCAACTTCTGCCAGTTCAGTCACCGTCTGCTCCACGCTCTCTACACAAAAAGCAAGATGACGTAGCCCACAAGCTTCCGGTCGATTCACACGCTTCGGTGGGTTTTCCTCTGCAAAAATCTCCAGTTCCGTGTGTTCATTAACACGAAGATCCAGCTTCCAGTCCTTGCGCTCTGGGCGGTAGTTTTCTCTGATGACTGAGAATCCCAGTTTGTTTACATAAAAATCCTTAGCTGTTTCGTAGTCAGATACGATGATTGCAATATGATGTATTTTTGATAGGTTCATGTTCTCACACTCCATTTTTTTATTATTCTCATTTTATTTTCGTCATAAACTATACAGCGACCCTCAAAAAATACCGTGTGCGCCTCAGCTCCGGGGAGAGCCTGTGTTCCACACACGGCATAATATCACTTTAACTTTTCCAGGATCTCGTCTGCACTCATGCCGTTTGCCAGCAGCTTCTTCAGCACAGCCTCTGCTTCGGTCTTCTTTGCTTCTTCTGTAGCCTTAGCATCTGCCTTTGCCTTCTTCGCTTCCAAGGATGCTACTTCTTTTTCGGCTTTCTTCAGAGCAGTCTTCTTCTCTTTCAGGTTGGCCTTCAGAGTATCGATGTTGGCGGTGATGGCAGTAATCTCAGTATTCAGAGAGGCAATAGCTTCCTGCTTCTCTGCGATTTGAGATGCGTAGTCTTTGATAACTTTCGGTTTATTCTTGCTACCTTTGGTTCTGGGCATCGTGATAACCTCTTTCCTTTTATAGTTGTTCAAGTATAGCACTGTGTGGGATAGTCAATTTAGTTTTCGTCATCAAGTTGACATACTTCTCCTTCTATGCAAGCAAACATTTCTCCCATTGGAGTATAGTGATATGTCCAGTTGTCAAGCTCAAACAATTCCGATTTTTTGTTCGGCACATCTGGCTCATTAGAGGTTGCAATCTTGCTTAAGTATTTCATCTCAAGCAAATATAAAGCGCCTAATGCATAAAGAACATTCTTTTGATTAGCCATCTGTATATTCGCATAACGACTATGTTTAATCTTACAAAATCCATCCCAAAATGTAAGTGACTGTGCTGGATTTGCCGCACTCCAACCCTGATATGGCAGAAATTCCATATCTCGCTCTGGAATCAGAATTTTCTGATTCACAATATCAGAATAATCACTTAACACAAAGGTACAATAATCATTCATGTTTTTTCGATCTTCAGCTGCAAACCCACAATACACCTTAAAAAAATTATCTAATTCTGCTCCAATTGATTGCAACAAAAGAGCATACTCATTAGAAAAGGTTCCTGCGTTTTGCCAATCCAACTCAATGTAATTCAATGTGTTTTTAAACTTTTCTTCTAACACAAGATAGTAACGCCAATAATGTTGTAAGAATTCTTTTCGAGTCATACATCACACCGCCTTACATTTTTAATTTTTTCTCACATCTTCGCCAATCATAAGATCGTTGCCTGCTGCTCACCACGGAGAGGTGTGTGATATTATTAGAGCAGCGTAGGGAGCATCCGCTCCTAGTATATCACAATTTCAGCCAGTTTTACAGACGCTTTCTTACCTTCATCACCGCACAGCACATCAATCCGCCTAGCACTCCGCCGACTGTGTTATAGAAGATGTCTGATAGTTGGAACGTTCCTAAGCGAAGCAATAATTGCAGCATTTCTATGCTTATCGAAAAGATAAATGCTATCTTTCCGCTATACCACAGTATCTTCTTCCAACTGTTTCCTATCTTCTCTCCGAACGTCCACATCACTACTGCTGAAAACGGCACCATCATAATTACGTTCTCGATGCACTCGGTGGTCAGCTTCTGTTCGCCATTCACAGTCTCCCAGATGCCCCAACCACCCATGACATCGGACAAAGGATTTAGCCATAGATTACGGTTTAGTAACGTCCTAAACAAAATCATTGATGTCACAAAGGCCAGTAAGAACAACTTCCGAAAGAACACACTCCCCTTGAATTTTTGATACCAAGTCACTATGGCGCTCTTCCATCCTTTGCCAGCCTCTTCAGGTCCATACGCATATAGATAGAAGAACATGGCGAGGAAGGAAAGCAGAAGTGAAAATCCAAACGGCTCATACAGAGCAGTCAGGATGTTTGTGAGGATCTTTCCGAGTAAACTAACTATTCCATTCATCACGTTTTACAGATCACTGAACAGGTCAGTCTTGTACACGCCTTTTTCTAACATTTTCTTGAAACTGCCCTTTACTGCTGCGACATCTTCATGATAGGTCATACCATACCATGTATCGTTGGTTTTCAGAACCTTCACTGACATCTTTCCCTGCTCCAGCAGTTCGCCGATGAAGATAGGGATCAGATACTCTGCTTTCAGCGGATTGCCCGGAACTTCTTTCTCAAAGAACTCTTTGAAGCCATTTTCCAGCACATCCAAAAACTCTGGAGTTAATCCCCACATATTCATGGATACCAAAGAGTTCACATCCACAACTATGCCGTCTGCCTCTGCTCTATCTGCAGTCTTCACGATGTTCTTGGTCTCCACAACCTCAGTCAAGTTGTTATCCTCGTCCATCTTGCAGATACCACGAGTCACACCGCCATTATCAGACAGGGTATTCTTCAGCACAAAGCCTGCCATACAGGATTTTCCGCCATTCACCAGATACTCATGGACAGCCTTGAATCCTTCCTTGCCATAGTAATCGTCTGCGTTAATGACGATGAACGGAGTTTTAATTACGTCCTTCGCTGCAAGCACGGCCTGACCGGTTCCCCAAGGTTTTGTACGGCCTGCTGGAAGTTCTCCCGGAATATCGTTGATATTCTGAAATGCGTAGTCCACAGTTACATTATGAGCGGAGCAAATAGAAGCAATACGTTCACCGATTACCTCTTTGAATTCCTTCTCAATATCCTTACGGATAATAAATACTACATGATTGAAGCCTGCCTCAATCGCATCGTGGATTGAGTAGTCCATGATGATATGGTTTGCATCATCGACCGGCTCCAACTGTTTAATTCCTGTTCCAAAACGGCTGCCGATTCCGGCCGCCATAATAAGTAATGTCGTGTTCATTTTTTCTTTTCCTCTATGTTTTACTATAATAATCTTCAAAGTATTTTCGATGTAACTTTTGACTTAATTGCATCTATTATTTCCGACAATACAATCAATTCAAAAACTGCAACAATATAAATTAAAATTGGATTCCTTGCAAAGAACGCCAAAGGTTGAATAGTGTTCCGCGTTGCTTCCGCAAAATACAGACAATGTAAGAACCACATATTAGATGAATTTCTTCCGCACAAATCTATAAATCTTCCAGCAATCGACTTCTCATTAATTTTGAGATTAATGATTGCATATGTAAGAAACAGGCAATAAGCAAAATCCAACGCCGAAACAAAGTACCGTCCAACAAAGCATAATACAATCAGGAGAATTGACACAATATTCTTATTCACGTTTTCTAGGTAACCATCAATTTTTTCTAGCAGGTTATATTTATAGCTCATAAAACCGACTGAGACACACGGGAACCAATGTTTTAGGTTATTAAATAATATTCCAATCTCGCTACTTAACGGCATTTTTTTCAAAATTGCAAAGACTGCAATTGGGAGTATTACACCAAACACTACTCCAATTTCTACATTCCTGCTCATGAGTTTTTGCAAAGGAACCATTACGAGAATGGAAACGCAATAAAATGGAACATACCATGCAAAAATCATCACAGAGCTACTTAACCCCAGTAGTTCTTTTAGAATCGTTTGTGCGGATAATGAATATCCACATACTGTCCCTGCAATAATGAATGCAGGAATTGCCACACACCAATAATTCAGCAGTAACTTTTTAATTTTCAAAAGTGCTTCTTTCCATGAGACAGTTTTGAAAGCGAATGTCCAACCATTTATAAACGCAAAAATGCAAACACATAGCTTTGTTGGTGAATTAAACAGCGATGCAAATCTTAAATTGGGCTCGTACCCCCCCCACTAATAATCCATGCTGGGAATGTATAGAAATGATGTACAAGCATCAATAGAATTGCAAAGCCTTTAATTATATAACTTTGTTCTTTACTTATAATATTGTGTTCCATTTTACAATTCCATCTCACATCTATCCAATACAGCAGCAATGACCTGATCCATGTCGTAATACTTATACTCGCCAAGACGACCGCCAAAAATCACCTTGTTTTCTGCATCTGCCAACTTCTTATACTCAGAATAAAGTAAACCATTCTTGGCATCGTTGACCGGGTAGTATGGCTCATCGCCGGGTTTCCACTCGCTACTATACTCGCGGCTGATGATAGTCTTCGGCAGATCATTACCGTTCTCATCCTTACCGAACTCAAACCATTTATGCTCAATAATGCGGGTCCACGGTGTCTCGCGATCGGTGTAATTAACCGCAGCGTTACCTTGGAAGTTTGGCTTATCCAAAGTTTCCGTTTCAAAACGGACAGAACGATATTCCAGCGTACCCAGCTTATAATCGAAGTAAGCATCAATCGGTCCAGTGTATACAACCTTGTCAGCCAATGCATCAAACTCAGCCTTATTTTCCAGATAGTCTGTGTTCAAACGAACCTCAATACCATCCAGTAGATTAGCAATCATCTTGGTATAACCACCAACAGGAATGCCCTGATAAAGTGCATTAAAGTAATTGTTATCAAAAGTCAGACGAACTGGAAGACGCTTGATAATAAAGGACGGCAACTCTTTGCAGTCACGCCCCCACTGCTTTTCAGTATATCCCTTGATGAGCTTTTCATAGATGTCACGACCAACGAGAGAAATAGCCTGCTCTTCAAGGTTTTTGGGCTCACCAGTAATCTCTTTTCGTTGCTCCTCAATTTTTGCAGCAGCCTCCTCCGGTGTCACAACACCCCACATCTTGTTGAAAGTATACATATTAAATGGGAGGGAGTACAGCTCACCCTTATAATTAGCTACAGGCGAGTTGGTAAAACGGTTAAATTCCGCAAATTGCGTGATATAGTTCCAAACCTTTTTATTGTTGGTATGGAAAATATGTGCTCCATATTTATGGACATTGATACCCTCAATATTTTCAGTGTAAATATTACCCGCAATATTCGGACGCTTGTCTACAACCAAAACAGATTTTCCATGACTTTTGGCTTCATGTGCAAAAATGGCTCCGTAAAGGCCAGAGCCTACTACTAAATAATCATATTTCATAATGATTCAACTCCTTATATTTTCATTAAATATTTATCCAGTCGTACAACCTTAATAAACAACGCTCCCGCCAGTGCCCCTCCAAAAGTCACTACATATAATAAAATGCAACTTAGCACTGAATTCCTAGCAAACAAACTCGATGTGATCTTTAAGACAATTGGATGTAGAATATAAACTCCCATCGTCAATGGTGATATGACTTTGATTACTTTAATAATGCTTGGCGTTAGCTTTAATCTTAGCATAAAAGAAAAAAGAAGGGTAATCCACAATATTTCAATGGCACTATCATAAAAATATTCGGCATTCAAGTATCTTCCACTTACAATATTGATAACTTTCAATCCCACAAATAATTGATGCACAATATTAAGTATTGTCACTGCAATTAAGACTATTACATGAATTCTCATCTCATAATCTTTACCACCAACTTTTGAATATTTTTGTCCCAAAATCCCCCCAAGCAAAAAATACAATTCCCATGTCCATATACGGAATGTTTGTATAACATACTTTTGCACAGGATATCCTGTACAAAGCGAATATATTTCCAAGCAAATGCATATAGACAGAAAAGCCGGAATTATTCTTTTATAGCCGTTCTTTCTGACTATTTTTGACAAAATCGGCAAAATAATATAAATCAACATCAATGCACCTAAATACCAAAAATGCCATAGTTCGTCTTTTTGTATTAAAGATTGAAAAATGCTTTGAAACAAATTGCTTATTGAAAAAGAAATTTTTCGCACATGAACTGTCTTCCATATGAACTCAAGCCCATAAAAAATCAGATTCCATAGCACAACAATGCGAAAAACGCCAACAATTTTATGAATACTATATTTTATAGAAATTTCTCCTCTATTTAACAAGAAATAGCCACTTGACATAAAAAATAGCGGAACAGCCACTCCAGATAAATAATAAATTGTCGTTGTAACAGCTGATAAATCTTTTGGAATCGTATGCAATGCAACAACACATATACAAGCGTACAATTTTATAAGGTCAATATTATTATTTCTTGTCAAAACCATCTGTTTCTCACCTCTTTTTCCTATATATTTTTCCTAACACTTGTTTTTCCATTTCAAGCACAAACGGTTCCTTTATAACTGTTAGAATCAAAAAATACGCGCCAAAAAAGACAGTTGCAGAAACACATAAAGTTATAAAACTTCCAAACTGTATTCTTTTTATTAAAATTGCAAGGATACCACCCGTTAAAATAGAAGCGCCAATTGCAATATAATGCACTTGACAATACGCTCCTTTAATAATATTTCTGAGTGCAATATATTGAACAACAAAAACGGCAATTTCAGCTGTCAAGGTTCCAATTGCTGCGCCGGTTGATGCCAGTCTAGGAATCAGAAGCGCATTTAGAACAATATCCACAATCATTCCCACAATTTCCGAATAAAGAACCACTTTTTCCTTTCCAAGCGGCACCAACATTTGGATTCCCATTATGTTCGTCAGTCCAATAAAAAGCAACGTAGGCATTATAACCTGCATCGGAATAATTGCACCGGCATAAGCATCACCCGATAAGAAGAAAACGCCCTCCTTTGCAAAAAGCATAAAATAAATCATCATCGGTGTTGCAATCAAAAACACGAAATTGATTGCCTTTTTTGTAATACGGTAAAATTCATCCATCATACTATGTTCGACATAGTATGATGCTCTCGGCAGCAAAACCACACCTAAAGATGTAACGATACTCACGAGAATCGTTTTTATCTTTACTGCCGCATTATAATATCCAACATCTGCGTCTGTACGAATAAATCCAAGCATTACAGTATCCAGATGCGTATATATTGTTGTTGCACAGGACATCGCAAAGAAAATCACAATAGCGTTCAAATGTTTTTTGAAATTATAATGGCCTGTTGGCTTAATGTCTATATAGCGATGTACATGAAGAAAATTAAAAATATTCGAGGCAGAGGATGCAAGAATCGAAATTCCACCATAAATAACATAATCGCTTTGTTCATGCACCATCAAAAACATTGCGACAATTGCGATAAACTTAAAAACGATTGAGCGAACGGTAATATAAGTATACTGTTCGAGTGCTTTATAAAGCCACTCCACCCCTATAGCGTTAAAAAAGATTGTCAATCCAATAATCAAGAACAGTTCTTTATCTTGCCGAAATCTTGGGACAAAATATATTGCTGCAAAAAAAATAGCGTATGCTATCATACTCATCACGAGATTGATAATGAACAACTCTTGAACCATCTTCGAAAGTTCTTCCCGATTGTCTCGAACTTTCGCGCATGCCCGAATACCATATGTCGGGATTCCCAACTGTGCAAAAAGTGTAAAATAGGATACTATCGAAGTCGCAAATGAGACTTTTCCGGTACCAGCGGGCAATAGAATTCGTGAAACATACGGAAAAGTAATCAGTGGAAAAATAAACTGCGACATCGTAAGAATTGCATTCATTACGAAATTTAATTTAAGAGACTTTTGTTTTCCCATTGCCTTTCCGTCATTCTCCTTTTCTATGTGCATATTCAATTTCAGGATTAAAGAAAAATCCAGAAATAGTTCCTTTGCATGTCACCCAAACTCTTTTTGCTTTATGATCCGGTGCTTTACATAAAATGTTCTTAATTCGCCCACATACCACACGCAGCCGATGACCAACTTTTCCATTCTTCCGCGCAATGTACATTCCGTTTCTTGCCTGATAAAAGAACCGTTCTATTCTTGTCTCATCTGCCGAAACAACATCTGCTCCCTTATTGGACGGTGCTTTATGTACAATAACACTATCAAAATCCAAATATGCTGGAGCCAATTTTCTTAATCTTGCTGTATATTCCTGATCGTCTCCATAAATAAAGAACTCTGAAATAGGTAATCCGGCTGTTTCTGCATATTTCAAATTAACAAAACAGCCAACAAATGAACAGGTGTCAATCAATAACAATTTATTTCTTCTGATCATATCCAATCCCAGTCCTAGTCTGGAGTTGTACTGAAAATCAGGAACATTCATGTCAAACAGATTTCCATCTGTCCAGTACACCAGTGAAGCCAGATACGAGAACTCCCCATTTATTGCCTGTCCTTTATTTACAAGACTCATCAGTGCATCTTTCTCTGGAATCGAATCGTCATCCATAATCCATGCATACTGATAGCCCAGTTCTATCGCTTTTTTGAGACCAAATGCAAATCCACCTGCACCTCCAAGATTTTTCCCAGTGTTATAATATTTTACTCTTTTATCCTGAATAGTAGACACCATATCCCCAGTGCCATCATTACTATTATTATCAACAATCAGAACATCATGGCTTTCAAAAGTCTGGTTTAAGAGTGCACTTATATTCTCTTTCAGTAATTTCTTTCTATTGTACGTCACTACAACTTCTACATACTTATTCATAATATATATCCTCACCTTGCTTTTCTATCTTTTTCTGACTTTTTATTATTCCAACACATGCAATGGAAGCTATAATAAATGGATTATATCTAAAAGACAATAATTGCGGATCCGTTATACAATGAATCAAAAAGAGCGCGCATCCCAAGCACATATATACATTTCTAGTCAAAACGCTATAGCATTGTACTACCATCATCACTGCACACAGCACAACAAGCATTATTATTCCATACTTTAACAAAACTTGTAAATAAGATGAATCAACATAGAAATAATCCATTCCAGATACTTTCGTTCCGTCAATTCCTGTAAGCCATGTAATAGGCTGACCAAATAGTGAAATACCATATGTTTCTATTGCGATTTTACCAAAATAGGGTCTATTTGACAGTGCCACATTTACTGCCATATACATCGGTTCGTTATAATGTTCAATGTAAAAATACTGTGCTAGGATAGTTACAATCGCACATACAAAGGGAGAAACCTCTAGAATACGTTTGAAAACTTTTCCTTCAAATAATACCTGTTTTACTTTTTCAATGTTGAATACATAATATAAAACAATCCCGGCATTAATAATAATGAACACTGCTAATGTATCCGTCATTTTATAAAACCACACATTCACAATCTCTATTAAAATCCATCTGCTTAATTTGATGCGATTTTTTCTGCTTGCAATGTATGCTAACACTGTATGTAAAAATAAATTGGGTCCAAATGTAGCAAAATAAAACCCCAAGCAAGCTCTTCCACCTCTTACTTCAGAAGGAATAGCCCCTATAAACCATGCTGCAATTACCAGTACAATTCCCACAAAAGCGCTGATACAATATGTTTTTATTACATCTTCTGGTTTTGACTTCGAACAATATAGCATAAATATAACAATATATATTAAGTCGCTATCCGCTTGATTAAAAAATATATTTCCTATAATCAAAAGGGCAATTAACCCCCACATCACCAAATTTCGAATACTAAATTTTGAATTCTTTAAAAAAAGTAAGGCTGGAACAGCCACTGCTACAAATCTTAGACCCTTGCATAGCATAGAAAGAACCGCAGATGATGCAGGAAGATATGACTGTCCAATAACAAACACAAAAACGCATATTCCATAGCATATAGTTGTTATATCATTGACCTTTATCTTTAAATTTATTTTATTAATCATTTATCTAATCCATCGTTAAGTGCCATATACTCTTGCACCTTACAAGTTCCTTTCACAAAAGCATTAGTTGATTTTATCAGGGAGAACTAACCAGTCTCCTATTTTTTTGTCCCATTCTTCTGTCTCAAACGGCACAATTGCCCCAAAGTGATAAAATGTCATTTCACCAAAATAGACTTGACCATTAGCTTCATAAAAATCAACTCGAACATGCGGAAATCCCGCACTAAGTTTTTCTGCCAACATTACCATTTTTTCAAAATGCTCTGGTTTTTCAATTGAGTATTCAGAATTCGGATAATGCTGCACAATGTTCATGTGATGAAACTGCATATCATAGAAATCGAACTTCGTATTTTTTAAACCACGCTCAGATGCTACAAACATCAACTTTGGTTCTCCATTGAAACAAAAGAACTTATAATCACGAAGTTCACCAGTTTCCTGATCCTCCATATACTTTTCCGCAATAATTCTCGGTTTTACTCCCTTATAAGGCCACTCTCTTGTCCACAAATAATAATTATTAGTCAATGATTTTTCAATCTTCGCCTTTACTTCTTTTAAATTCAGTTTTGACTTATCTTTGCAAACAACCAGTCCGCCTGAATCGTGAGTGCATTTCAGAACAAATTGATTTGGAAGCTCATTGAAGTTGATATCCTCAAATTTATCCCATACACCAAGCGTCGGGATAACATACTGTTCACCAATTTTATCTGCAATATATTTTTTTACTTCGTATTTGTCAACCAATGTAATAAGATCCGGCCTTCTATAATACAGTTTGAGCCAGTTCAATTTTTCGTTGAATGTCTTCGGATTCTTAAAATCAATAAACTTTCCAAACTCTGCATAATAAAAAATTTGCAGATATGGCTTGTCCGGCATCCAATTAAGCAGTCTGTGGTTCACAAAATAGCCAGCCACACGCCGCAAACCATGTTTTTTTTCACCCATCTTACTCACACTCCTTCACATAATCCAAAAGTATCTGCATTTTTTTCAAGACTTTTTCAGACGAATACTCCTCCAACAAGCATCGCCTTGCTTGTTTTCCGCATTCTGCCATCTGTTCAGGATTTGCAATGGCCCATTCCATTTTATCCTTTAAATCTTCAACATTGTTCGTCTGAAACAGAAGACCATTTTCAAACGATTTGATCAAGCTTCTAGGACCTGTTTTACAATCGCTGGATATACATGGAACTCCGAAAGCCATTGCTTCCATTAGTGCATTTGGCATCCCCTCGTAATCAGATGTCATCACAAACATATCCGCTACTTGTAGCTGTTTCTCGATGCTCTGGCTTCTCCCCCGTAGAAAAACATGATTAGCAAGTCCATATTCATCGACTAAACCTTCAAGGTATTTCTTTTGATTTCCCTCACCGAAAATATCCAGTGTAATTTCAGATTTTATCTTTGTAATATCAACCATAGCTTTCAGAAGAAGCGGATAATTTTTTTGTTCGTGAAGTCTGCCTACTGCAATTATTTTAGAAATTTTCCTACTATAAATTTCCTTATGATTATCAATAAACTTTGATGAAAGAGGATTGGGAACAACAAAGCACTTTTTTCTTAAATCGGCTGAGAAATATTCCGATTGCTCTTCATTTTGAACCAGAATGGCACAAGATTTCTTAGCCAGGTAATCGCGAAAATTTCTTAACAATCTTTTTTCTGGCATTGTCCACGGATTATTTCTGATGGTCAAAACAAACGGAATTTTCATTCCTGTGATTGCAAGCCAAGACACATACAGAACGGTTCCAACAAACGGAATAATTACATCAGGCTGAATTTCTTTGATAATTTTTCTCATATCAAAGATTCTCATTCCTTTTGTTATTGTACTATCCTTTCGTTGTGGCATTTCATGTATCTGTACCTTTTCTGAAATAGAATAGTCTCTCTCTGACGTTTTATATGTAATAATATGAACGTCTTCGCCAACATCAGCCAATAAGCCAGATAAAACTGAAACAACTCTTTCGGCTCCACCTCCTGTAAGGCTCCTAATTGTAAATAATATTTTCATTCTATCTCCTGTTCCGCTTTTTTGATTCGCTTTACATATTTCTTAAGAGTTCAACCCACTGGTTTATAATTGCGGCTGTATTGAAACGATCCAAATCCTTTTTTGTTTTTGACGCAAATTGCTTTAGCAACGTTTCATTTTTCATCAGTTTTATCGCACAATCTGCGAACTGCTGAACATTTCCTTCTTCTACTAGGTATCCATTGATACCATTATCAATCGTTTCTTCAGGTCCTTCCTTACAACGAAAGCTAACAGCCGGGAGTCCTGTTGCCATTGCTTCCATCAGAACTAGCACAAACCCCTCATAACGCGAAGATAAAAAAAACAAAGACGATTCCATATATTCTTTATGAATATCATCAGAAAATCCTTTTAGTTCTATATTCCTGAGCCCCAGTCCGTCAATCTGCCCCTGAAGTTCTTTTTGAAGCGGTCCTTGTCCATAAATATCTAATTTCCAGTCCGGGACTTCCTTTTCAATCAAGGCCCAAGCCTCAACCAGCATATCAAAGCCCTTTTGTCTACTTAAACGTCCAACTGCAATCGCACGTTTTTGTGTCAACGGCGTACTTTCGCTTGTATCAACTGCAATTGGGTTATAAATATATGTCACATTTTTGCAATGTTTGTATTGTGTCAAGTAGTTATTTAAATCATTCTTGCCTAATACCACAACACAATCAGCATGTTCTGCCGCCAGTTTTCTGGCATATTTGACCAGTTTATTAGGGCTTATATAATAGTTAAAATGTTCCCATGCGATACATTTACATATTTTCTTTATCTGCAAAGGAATCAAATAAAGATATAACGCTACATCGACTGCTATCATGACGTCAATCTGTTCTTCTTTTACATATTTAATCAATTGCTTTTCGACATAGATTTTTCTCAAAGCTGAATTCTCGCATTTTTCTCCATTTAGTGAGTAAAGTTTAATGTTTTTATCTATTTCAAATTTGCAAGAGTTTCCATGCTGACAACTGATAATCCTCACATCAAAATTTTTTTTTACTAACTCATTTGCAATGACAGATGTAACTCTCTCAGTACCTCCGCCGCTTTCAAAATTCATTATTAAGAAACCTACTTTTTTATTCATCTCAGGCAGTTCTCCATCGGTTCAAATAATAACTTTCCATATATTTTGCAGTTGCGTCCATATCAAATCCTGCATCAATCACATACTGCTGCATATTGGTATGTGCTTTCAGATTCTGTGCCATTTCAAGTGCTGCATTCGCCCACTTTTCTGCCCCATCACTCAACAGTAGTTTCCGGTAGATTGGTGTAATATCCGTTTCTGGTGGTAATCCTTCAGAGCAGACAATAGGAACACCCGCCGCCTGTGCTTCGATTGCAACAATACCCAGACCTTCAAACAAAGATGGGAAAACAAACACATCCATCGCTTGATAAATTCTGTTCATATCCTTTCTATTTCCAAGAAAATGCACACAATCTGAAAGGCCTTTTTCGACCACTTTGCTTTTTACTTTCTCTTCTAATGGCCCGGTGCCAACAAGAATCAATTCAGCGTCAGGCTTTTTCTTCTTGAGCTCTGCAAAAACATCAATCAAGAAATCATGGTTTTTCTGAGGATGCAGGCGGCCAACATGGCCGACAACAAATTTATCCTTTAACCCCAGTTCTTTCCTGATTTCATTTCTGGTATCCGCATCCGCAATAAAGTTCTGCGAATCAATCGCATTTTTCAGCACTTGAAACGGCTTGTCTTTGAACAGATATTTTCCAGCTTCCTCAGAGCAGGCGAAAAGATCTGTTGCGTTTTTGGTAAACATTCGCTGCATGAACAGCTTCGGTAAATATTTTATATCGTGTACTGTCTCATTATTATGTGAATGAGCAATTCTGACGGGGATACCTGCTTTCTTTGCAGCTTTCAGGCAGAAATATCCAATCGTGTAGGCGTGACAATGAACAATTTTATATTCGTGATGCTGAGCAAAGAAAACTGCCAAATCTTTTTGAAATTTAGGAAGGTTCAAATCCTCCCGGAAAGACAGTTTGTAAACATGTCCACCCATTTTTTCAATTTCATCATCGTAAAACTGTTTTTCCTTATAAACGACCAAAAAATCAAACTGTACTTTCGTTCTGTCAATTTTCCGGTATATATTCATCAACAAAGCCTGCGTACCGCCTGCTTCCATTCGCTGCAAGATATGCAAAACTCTTATAGGCTCTCCCATGTATTCTTCCTCCACAAAATCTCAAAGAGATTTGATTTTTTGAATCAGTTTATTCGGCAGCACAGATTTCAACCGTGCTTTTGGCTGAAAGCCAACCTTTATATTCTCTATAAAACCTGGTTCATCGATGCTCTTATAGAAAGTATCTCTAGTCACAGGCCTGTTGCTCGGCTGCACCAGATTATGCTGCTTCACCATGCCCTCTTCCAACGTTGCTTCTTCTACTTCTGCAAGAACCCGCATCATTTCAAAGAGCTTTTGGCCTTTTTCGGTATTTACAAATACACTGGACACGCCCTTTGGAGAATTGAAGTTCGGATGACTCTTTGCAATTCCCCAGAAATCACCCACTGTCAAATCTCCCACACGGCTCGTATTCGCATAAGCACACTGATAACAGCTCTCCCTATAGCAGTCGCCATCCATAAAATGTTTTCCATAGCGATCAAGGGAGAGTGTCTTTGTCTTTGTCTTTGTCTTTGTCTTTGTCTTTGTCTTTGTCTTTAGCAGGTATTGTGTTCCCCAACCTCTCTTGTCTTTGGAACGGAAGTTGAAATAGATTACTCTGCCAGCCGTCTGCTTGTTCTGGTATTCCAGATACTTTTTGAAGAATTTCGGCGAAGGCACACCGTGGCAAATCAGGTCAACTGTATATAGATTTTCTGGATTGCCACCCAAAAAAGCATACAGACCTGCAATCTGGCAGGGAGTTCCTGTAAAAAGTACCGTTTTTCCCTCTAACAAACGCTGTTTGACCTTTGTGTAGCTATCTTTCGGGTCAGACTGAACATACTTAGAGGACTGTAGTTTCTCTCTTTCTGCTTCATCTGTCACTTCAATGTGGCTTACTGCCAGCTGCTCGTCATAGGCAGCACCATAAACCACACCGCCCATTTGCAATATAGTTTTCGCTGCACTATCCGCCGCACCGCCAGATGCAGAGTGCATAATATCCACATCATTTTTATTGCGCCACGCCCAAACTTTATGTGGCTCATTCCGATGAAATCCCGTATTTTCTACTGGACACTTTTTCAAGCACACCTTGCACTCGATGCAGCTTTTTTCATCAACAGACGGATACCAAAATCCCTCTTTGTTTTCTACCATAGAGATACAGTGTTTTGGGCAGCTTTGCTCACAGCTTTTACATCCCACACATTTCTCTTTTATCCTCGATATGTTCTCCATTTTATTCCTCTAAATTTTTTCTCAGATACTCCTTCGCCACTTCTCTATGTGCTTTCAACTGTTCATCAACTTTCGCGTAATCAATCGCCTTTTCATTGATGTTTTCTGTATCTTCAATTTTCGTTGTCATCCGATTGGCCAGTCCCAGTCGCTTTAGCAAATCGCTCAACTTTTCTTCATTACCATAGCTGTTACCTACACTCTTGCGAATCAATGTTGTAAACGGCCGATGTGTGATCACCGAGAAGATGCTGCCGTGGAAGGTATCGGTAATAACTTCTTCTGCATTTCTGAAATAGGCCAGAACCTCAAAGGGTGAGCAGTCCACAAATCGGTCTGCACATTTTTGGATACCACCAATTGCATATACCTTCAAATTCTTTTTCTTTGCATAAGCAGCAATCCAATCTGCCTCATCATTGGAAATACGACCTGCATACGCGTACAGAATCAAATACTTCTCATTAGTCTGAACCTGTGGGATTTTGTCGCAGCAGTTCATGTAATCATAGGTCAGAACCGGATCCAGATTGTACACTGGTTCTTTCCCAGTAAGCTGTTCTACAATAGTTCCTGAATTAGCATCTCGTACAGAAATCGCGTCAAACTTCTTCAACAAAACTCCGACTTCATTGGCCTTTTTATACTTTTCCAGCTTTTCCAATGTGGTATTACCGAAAGACGCTGCATAAGTGATAAGTTTCTTCGCATGGTTATTTTTTCCAAACAATTCTAGCGAATAACCCACATTGGAATTTTTCTGAATGCAGTTGAAAACCTCATCGCTGCCAATCACAAGGCAATCCAATGTCGGGTTATAGTTCATTTCATCCGTAATTCCTAAAAGTGGCATATACTTTTTGGAAAAAGTCTGCTTATAACGAATGAACGATAATTTATGCGCAAATGGAGCCTGATATTGAAAAGTTTCCAGACCTTTTTCGACCTTACGAACAAACTTGTTTTTGCTGTCAGCATTTTCCGTAATTACGGGTACGCCTACATGGTAGTCTACAAACTCTACTTTGCAGCCCAATTCTTCAATCAACTGCTTTAATGCGTATGCCTGCAAAAACGATCCGTAGTTTGCAATGCGCTGCATCGACATGATTCCAACTTTTCTCATCCACCCATCCTCAATACAATTCATCTACCAGTTTTTCAAGTTCTTCATTAAACTTTGCATTGTTACTGCTCATACCATGTCCCATGCCAGCAACAATCTGATCATAGTTCGTTATGATATCTCCCAATGTTTCAATATCCTCTACCGGGATAATCGTTCCCATTCTCTGAGCCACGTTTCTCGCAAACTCCACCTGATGATCGTTCACATGCTCATTGAACTGATGCTGACGCGGCACAACAATAGGAGTCTTACCTATCTGTAGTGGCATGATAAAACTTGCCGGGCCACCGTGAGTGATTACAATACGGGCGTCGGCCACATTTTTCACCATCTGCTGATATGGAATCAGCTTACTCCACTGACAGTATTTCGGCTCGTATGTACTAAAACCAGTCTGGATAATTACATCTTCGTTTATAATGCCGTCTTTCTTTAATTCATCTATTTTCTGAATCAGCCGATTAAATGGCTGCTCATGTGTTCCTACCGTCACAAAAATCATTTTCTCGTCCCCTACTTAGAATATGCTTCCAAGGTTAACTGCCTTTGGATAAACCTTTTTCTGCTCTTCCCACTGCACAACAAACTTGTCCACAATGGGGTAAACCATCTTTCCTGTCATTGTCGGTTTATCAATTCGATCAAAAACCTCGATGTAGACCAACTTTGCGCCCATCATTTTACCAATATAAAAAAACGGGACCGCAACTGCTGCACCGCAGGAAATAATCAAGTCTGGCTTTTCCTTATGTAACACATTCCATGCAATCTTGGTATTCTTAATAAGAGCCTTTAGACTCCGGTTTGTCGGATAATAACAAGGATACATTTTTTCACCTTCGAGCAGGCTTCTTGCATCCTCCTTATCAAACGTAACCCAAAAATGATCCTTATTTTTCCAAAATGGCTTTAACATATAAAGGTGGGTTAAATGACCGCCAGATGAACCCACCAAGCATACCTTTATATTTTCTTTATTTTTCATCTGACTCTCTCCTCTAATTTTCCTTGATCTTTCTTAATCTCTCTGGAAAATATCTCTCGTGTAAACTTTTTCTTTTACATCATCCAAGCACTTGTCATAGCGGTTTGCGATGATAGCCTGGCTGCGCTTCTTAAACTCGTCCAAATCATTAACCACCACTGATCCGAAGAACTTCTCGCCATCTTTCAGCGTCGGCTCATAGATGATCACAGTTGCACCCTTGGCCTTGATGCGCTTCATGACACCTTGGATAGAACTCTGGCGGAAGTTGTCACTGTTACTCTTCATGGTCAGTCGGTATACACCAACAACAACTTCTTTTTCCTTGCTCTCATCCCAGCTGTCGTTTGCTTCATAAGCACCAGCAATTTCAAGCACACGATCAGCAATGAAGTCTTTTCTTGTTCTATTGCTCTCAACGATTGCTTCGATCAGATTTTCCGGCACATCGGCGTAGTTTGCTAATAGCTGCTTGGTGTCTTTCGGCAGGCAGTATCCACCGTAGCCAAAGGACGGATTGTTATAATGAGCACCAATACGAGGATCCAGGCAAACACCGTTGATGATCTGCTGAGTGTTCAGCCCTTTCATCTCAGCATAGGTATCCAGTTCGTTAAAGTAGCTGACACGCAGTGCCAGATAGGTGTTGGCGAACAGCTTAACTGCCTCTGCCTCAGTAAAGCCCATGAACAGAGTGTCAATGTTCTCTTTAATTGCGCCTTCCTGCAGGAGTTCTGCAAAAGTGTGTGCTGCCTTTACCAGTCGAGCATTATCCACGTCGGTTCCGACGATGATACGGGAGGGATAAAGGTTATCATACAGAGCCTTGCTCTCACGCAAGAACTCCGGGCTGAAGATGATATTGTCGCAGTGGAACTTCTCACGAACACTTGCTGTATAACCAACCGGGATGGTGCTCTTGATAACCATAATGGCTTCCGGATTGTATTCGATGACCAGTTTAATGACAGCTTCCACTGCAGAGGTATCAAAGAAATTCTTCTTGCTATCGTAATTTGTCGGTGCGGCGATGACTACAAAATCAGCATCACTGTATGCTTCCTTCGCATCCAACGTTGCGGTCAGATCCAGTTCCTTTTCTGCCAGATACTTTTCAATGTACTCATCCTGAATCGGAGACTTTTTGTTATTGATCAGCTCTACTTTCTCAGGAATGATATCTACTGCCGTCACCTTGTGATGCTGAGACAGCAACGTAGCAATAGAAAGACCAACATAACCAGTACCAGCCACAGCAATCTTTAAATCTTTAAACTCTCTCATGATATTTATCTCCTCTATTTGTAATCAGCAAAGTGCCAATATAAAACTTTCCTTATTTATAAAACTCAGCGTACCACTCAGCGAAGTTCCTCAGACCAGTCCGCAGACTTGTGCTCGGCTTGTATCCGAAGTCACGCTCCAGTGCGCTAGTATCTGCATAGGTCACAGGCACATCACCCGGCTGCATCGGAACAAGTTCCTTGTGTGCCTCGAAGTCATAATCTTCCGGCAGAACTTTTGCTCTTACTAACTCCTCACTCAGAATCTGCACGAAGTCCAGCAGATTCTCCGGATTCTGATTGCCAATGTTGTAAACTGCATACGGCGGAATCGGCAGCCCATCTTCACCGTTCTTCTTGTCCGGTGCTTTCTTCATCACGCGGACAACGCCCTCAACGATGTCATCCACATAAGTAAAGTCACGCTTGCAGTTGCCGTAGTTGAAGATCTTGATGGTTTCGCCCTTCACCAGCTTGTTGGTGAATCCGAAGTAGGCCATGTCCGGACGACCTGCAGGGCCATACACGGTGAAGAAGCGCAGTCCAGTGGACGGAATGTTATAGAGCTTCGAGTAGGCATGTGCCATCAGCTCATTAGATTTCTTAGTGGCTGCATACAAAGACACAGGATTATCTACCTTGTCATCCGTGCTGTACGGAACCTTCTTGTTGGAACCGTAGACGGAGGAAGAAGAAGCATACACCAGGTGCTCTAGACTCTCGCAATGGCGGCATGCTTCAAGGATATTGAAAAAGCCGACCAAGTTAGATTCCACATAAGCATCCGGGTTGGTGATGGAGTAACGCACACCAGCCTGTGCTGCAAGGTTAACGACCACAGATGGCTTGTACTTCTCGAACAGTTCAGTGATCAGCGCCTTGTCAGCGATGTTGCCTTTGACAAAAGTAAATGTGGGATACTTGGCCAGCTCGTTCAGGCGGAACTCTTTGAGTGCCACGTCGTAGTAAGCATTCATGTTGTCGATGCCGATGACCGTAGCAGAAGGAGCCTCCTGATAGATTCGTTTCACAAGGTTGGAGCCTATGAAACCGGCTGCACCTGTGACTAAAATCGTTTTATTATCTAAAGTAACTGTGCTCATATGTATTCCTCCATTTTTGTTAACTTCCTAATCTATGTACACATCTGCTCTTCACAGATAGTATTTCCCTCTAATTTCCACTGTGTGATAACCACACTCAGCTAAGTGTTTTCTTATGCTGTCGTATCCAATTACCCCAGCAATCATGTTTTCTACTACATACCACTTCTATTGAGTACACTCGTCTCTATTTCTCTATAGCCGAAGTGTTGATTTGTACGGTCGAACCCCGTATACCCTGCAATGACGTTTTTTCTAAGTGTTGGATTGTTGAATCAAACCCTGTCGGCGCATGAGTTTTGTTAAAACTGTATATATCATCCAGTCCAATTCTCACCATTCATTGTTCGTTATGAACAAATCATTCACTTTAACCACTCAAAACATGTAATTATCATCACCATTCATACTCTACTCAACAGCTGTTTTTTGAAGTAGAAATCATCTGTTTTTCTCTATTTTTCATGGCTCAACAAACCGCTATGATGTAGGTGTCATTAGCGGGTCAGATAGTGTACTCAACAGCAGTTTCAGACGTTAATGATAAACTCATGGATTTTTGTTGTTTTCTCCTGTTTTCCGCCATTTCTATGATTCTTCTGAAAAAGATGTGCCAATTTTGTGCCGCACGGGCCAAAAGTTCAGCGTTTTGTATAAGTGTCTAGCATTTATAGCTCATATAGCTGTTAAATATAGCCAATTTCAGCACCCTATATAGTGTGCAAAACAGGTTCTTTTTGACGTTGCTACGTCATTATTGTTTGTTGAGTAGACATTGGTCGGTGCCGCAATCACAACAAAATCCGCATCGCGGTAAGCCGTTTCCCCGTCCAGCGTGGCGGTCAGATCCAGGTCCTTTTCCGCCAGGTATTT
>QRFC01000079.1_pt1 | contig 98507 bp, 158 predicted proteins | sample 1861061 | NCBI WGS metagenome assembly QRFC01 (sample SAMN09711282, study PRJNA482702) | Human gut metagenome, whole genome shotgun sequencing project.
TTGGAAATTATTTTGATGGAAGTTCTACTGCTGTTGCAAATGTTCCTTTTGGTATAAATGTAACTGCAAATCTTACTTATAGTATTATATCTAATAATAACTTTTGGCATTTATATGGAGTTGGTATTAAAGTAACTACTTCTACTGGAAATACAATAAATGGAAATGTGTTTGAAAATAATGATACTTCTGATGTAGGAAATTCTGATATAGTTTTTATGAATACTCAATCTGGAAGTATTACTAATAATAGTTTTGTTAGAGCAGGTGTAACAAGAATAAATAAAGCTCCTGTATTAAATATAACAGGTTATACTGGGACAAGTTATGAGCCAATAATTATTAGTGGAAATACAGTAAGAGGTTATACTAATTACAGTAATGCTGTTTATACTCCTATAGATAGTACTATAAAGACTTCTAATAATAATTGTAGCATATTTGAATATATTAGTAATGCAAATCAATATAAGATATTTAATCCATATGGGGAATTAAATTATAATTCAAGTGAAACAGTTAAAGCTTCTCCTTTGGATGCTAAAGTATTTACGTATGTAGAAACTAATAGAAAGATAAGATTAGATAATCTTAACTATGTAGATAGTACTGCACTTACAGGAGATAATAAATTTGATTTTAATAAAATTTATAATAAAGATTTTAATCTTTACATTAATAACTATGGCTCTGTTTTAAATCCACCTGCATGGATTACTGGAGCAATGTGGTTAGAAAATAGATATTTAACTACTGGATATTGTAGACAAATTATTTATTCAAGCAATGGAAATACTATTTATTCAAGAATTTGTAATAATTCTGTTTGGAGTGATTGGGTAAATTCAGATAATACTTCTGTATCAAAAATTAAGTACGCTGTAAGCGCATCTTCCTTTAAATACTCTAATGTAACTTATAAAGTAATAACAAACATAGATCTAGAAGGTAATGAATTAAGTATACCTATTAACTGTACACTAGACTTCTAGGGTGGTAGTTTTAGTAATGGGACTGTAAATTTAAACAATAGCAGAATACTACCTCAAGGATGTAATATAACTGATTATATTACAGCTACAATAAGTGGTACTTATAAAGAAGGGTAGCAATTGTATGACTCTACAGCAAAAAAAATGACAATGTGGAACGGTACAGAGTGGGTTAATTTAGATGGAACTTCTTTAACATAATTAAGATATGAATATACAAAATAAATTTAAAAAAGCTAATGTAATCTACAAGATTACTAAAGATTATGATTTAGAAGGTAGTACTCTAATTATACCTGTAGGCTGTACATTAGACTTCTAGGGTGGTTCTTTTGCAAATGGTACTATTCAAGGTCATTACACGAAGATAAAAGCAGCAGAGAAAGTAATATTCAAATCTGGTATTATCGTTGAAGGAGACTGGGATATTCAAGATATTTATGATGAGTGGTTCGAGTTTGATTCTACTCCTGAAGCTATTAGTAATAATGTCATTAAGAATATATTAGCATTATCAAATGATAATATAAATAATACTATTCACTTTGAAGCTAATAGAACTTATTATTTTGAATTACCATATAAAGGAAAAACTAATCTTGGAGATGATGTAAGACCAAATTATTGGCTTCTTAATACTTCTGATTATGATTTTCTTAGAATCTTTACAGGGTTTACTTCTAATACGCATCTTATAGTTAATAATACTATTCAGATGTTACCAACTAATCAAGGTGCTTACTTTATATTTCATATAGAGAATAAAGAGAATATTACGATTAGTGGTACAGGTGCTATTAACGGAGATGCTAAAGATCATTTATATACTGATCCTTTTGCTGGTACTGATTATTATGGTGAGTGGGGACATGTTCTTAATTTTAGAAGTTGTAATAATGTAGTAGTTAGAGATATTACCATAGGATATGCTTTTGGAGATGGAATAGCTTTAGGTAATGCCGCTTATAATAATAACGGAGTAAAAGAAGCTGGTTTAGCTACTAAAAATGTTACAGTTGATGGAGTAAAAGTATTATATGCAAGACGTAACGGTATTTCTTTAGGAGGTAATAATTATACTATAACTAATGTTTATTTTGAAGGAAATGGTAGTGATACTATTAAAGGTACTGCTCCCATGGCAGCAATTGACTTTGAAAACGATTATGTAGATATAGAACCTTCTGGTTTATGTACAAATGTTTCAATGAATAATTGTAAATTTAAAGATAATAAATATGACGTTTCTTCTACTATTAGAGATGATTTATATGAAGTTCCAAGAGGAGAATTAGTTAATATTAGTGATTGTAATTTTACTTCTCCTTTAAGATTAAATAGGACTAATGGACTTACATTTAATACTTGTCATATTAAAGGTATTAGTAGTCATGATAATTCTATTTCTCCTTGGTACGTAAGTAAGGATTTAATATTCAACAATTGTGTATTTGACGAACTTAATCCATATCTTCCTATTAGTGCAGAAGAACAGAATAAAAAGTTTATCAATCCTACTTATCCTCAAGACATTAAGTATACTACTACTTTTCAGCATAGTCTTCCTAGTGGTAAAGCTCTAAAGTTTACTATACCTAAACCATTAGTTGGAGAAGTAGAACTTACAGCATTTTGTAGTAATCCTAATTATTCAGCTATATATTTACCTATTACTACACAAATATTTACTTTTGGTAATAGTCAAAGATTAACAGGTATCAGAGATATAAAAGTAAAAACTGTATAGGATAGTACTCCAAGGTATTCGATGTATAGAAATACTCCAGTATTTTCTTATATCAATTATGAAGAAGATACTGATAATTTCATTATTTATTTTACTATAGGTGGAGAACTTATAAGTAATCCTCTTGGAGGAAATACATCTGTTAATATATTCTTAACATCAAAAACTAAGTTTATAACAATAGAAGCTCCAGTAAGTACAAATCCTGGAGTTGCTGGTATGTATGGTGGTAAATGGTCAGGTTTATCAGCTATAACTAAATAGAGTATTGATTTATCTTCCATACCATCAACAGTTACATTTCCCAATAAAGAAATGTTCCCATCTAATTTACTCGCTGATTTACCTACATCTTTAACTCCTGACAGAGTTGGTTTTAGTCAATTTGTTTTAGATGTTTCTTATAAACGTCCTGTGTTTTGGGATTCTTATTCTAATGTATTTAGAACAGCCGATGGAAATAGAGCATTAGAAAGAAGAGTTACATCACAAGCTGAATTAGATACTTTAACTGCTAAGTTAAATGATGCAGATAGAGGATATGTAGTTTTTATTACTACTTTTGATAGCTATCTTACATGGGATGGTATTCAATGGATAAATGAAGATGGTAGTTTATTCTCTGAAGTAAAGTTTATAAAAAGAACAGTAGCTATTGATGTATTAAATGTTTTATTCAGTTATAGCAATGTAATTTATAGGATAACAGGAGGTATAGATTTAGGTAATGGAGAATTAACCATTGCAAGTGGTTGTACTTTAGATTTTCAAGGAGGAAGTATTGTTAACGGTACTATAGTAGGAAGTAACACTAAGATAAAGGCAGGACTGAATAAGATATTTGATACTAATATTACTCTTAACGGTAGTTGGAATGTAAATGAAGTATATCCTGAATGGTTTGGAATAATAGGTATAGATGCTAATTAGGATACGGCTTGCATTCAAAAAGCTATTGATTCTTGTATAAGTACTAATTTTAAATCTGTTGTTTTACAAAATCGAATTTATTAGATAAATAGTGTATTAAATATAACTACTAACTGTAAAATAGAAGGAACTAGTTCTCAAGTTTGGGATAGAGGTACTTCAACAAGATTAGTTTTAGCTGAAAATATTACAGGTATAAGTGTGCAATTTACAGGAGTAGAAATACGCAATATTAAAATAACTGGTAATACTACTAATACAGGTATTAGTTTTACTAATAGTTCTTATTATTTTTCTGCTTATAAAATTGTAACTACAGGTCTTGGAATAGGTTTTGATATATAGCATTCCTGGACTTATGACTTTACTTTATGTAGAATAGAAGGAGGAACTATCGGTTTCAAAATTTAGGAAGGTACAAGTGCTACGTTTAATTCTTGTGTTGCGTTTTCATGTACTGAATATGGTTTTTATGTTGTTAAATTAAATTATGGTAGCTTTAATGGATGTGGTACAGATGGATGTAAATATGGATTTTATTTTACAGATGCAGTAAGAGGATGTACATTATCTTCTTGTGGTAGTGAAAATGTTAAAGAAGGTGGTTATATGGTGAAATGCGGAAATAGAGCTTATGTCACTATTACTGCATATAGCGTAGGAACAATGCAAAATGTAAACTGCGATTTATTTATATTTGAAGATGGTTGTAGAGTAAGTTTAATAGATTTAAATGTAGGATCTTTATATCATCCAACGGGAAATACACTAACTGTAAGTAGTGGAGCTTCCGTTACTCTTATTAATTGCTATTTAACTGGTACTTCTACTGGATTAGAGTATTGTAATGACATTAATACAACAAAGTCGAATCTTAGAGATACTTCTATTACCAAGATAAACACTATAGAAAAAACTACGCCTTCTATAGCTAATTAGGGAACTTATACAGTCACACAAGTACCTTTAAATTCAGTTTATATCGCAACTAGTGTAGCTACAGGAAATACTACATCAAGAGCTGCAGCTTTTATTATAGTTCCAAATGCTTATGAATCTGCTTCTGTAGATGATCTTATAACTGATGGATATTGTAATTTTTCAGTAGACTCTTCTGGAAACATAATAGTAACAAATGCAAGTGCGGCTGCTAAAGCTTATACTATTTCTTTATTAAGAATTAAATAAACTAAACATGAACGACGAACAGCAATTGAGAATTGAAACTATGAAGTTAGCAGCTCAACTAATTAGAGATTATAAATTAAAAGACAATTTAATAACTTTGTCTAAGAAAGTATATAAATTCTTACAGTAGGAAGAAATTTAACTATGAAGAATATAAGATTAATAAATAATGAATTAATACAACCTATTCTTGAAGGTATGACAGGATAGGAAGCAGCAGATGTTATCCAGACTAACTTTGAGTAGCTGGATAACTCTAAAGCTCCTATAACTGTAGTTAGTGATATAACTGATATCAAAGAGGAATAGGTAAAGCTTGCAGATAGGATTGAAGAAGTTAATCTAGATATACCTACTGTAAAGATTGGTTAGGTTGCTTCAGCTAAAGGAGCTCAACCTGATGTAAATAATGTAGGATCTGATAGACAAATAGTATTAGATTTTGTATTACCAGATACTAATACAGTTAATGTAGGTGAAACTACTACTGTAGCTTAGGATAAACCTGCAAAGGTAACTAATGTGGGTACTAAGTGGGATGCTGTATTTAACTTTGATATACCTAAAGGTTTTACAGGTTCTAAAGGAGAAAAAGGTGACGGTTATCAACTAACAGGCTGGGTAGATGCAGTAGCATCTTTACCTTCTACTGCAAGCATAGGCACAGCTTATGCAGTTGGTACAGCTACTCCATATAGTTTATACGTATGGAAGGATAATACTTCTAAATGGGTCAATGTAGGATCTTTGACGGAGGTAAAGTCTGGGATCTTTGACGGAGGTAGAGCTGACAGTAAATATGGTGGTACTAGAACAATAGATTGTGGTGGTGCAGATGCATTTGTAATTTAAGATTAATTATGGAAAGAATACAATTGAGAAGGGATTTATCTACTAAATGGGTAGAGATTAATCCTATATTAATGGAAGGTGAAGTTGGATTCGAGACTGATACTAAGTTAAGGAAAATAGGTGATGGTGTAACTGCATGGAATAATCTTGATTATTTAGCTGCTGAGAATATTGTATAGAAAGCAGGCACTAGTGAAAATGCTACTATAAGTCAAAATTTCCTTTCTAAAAATACATTCCTAAATCGTAAGTTCTTAACTAATGTAGATAATTTAAATGAAATTACAGAACTAGGCATATTTATATGGACTAATAGTTCTGTACCTATGAATGCCCCTATAAATCAAGGAGGTATGATGATCATTTATCCATATTATAGAACTGAATAGGATCCTGCAGAAGGTAATATTGTAAAAAATACGTAGCTTGTTATTACAAGTGCCAATAATATATTTATGAGAGGATCCACTATTGAATAGGGATATTTAGAATGGGTAAGAGTAATAAAAGAAGAAGACCTATTAGAAACTCTCCACAATCGTACCTTACTAACTTCTACAGATAATTTAGACGATAAAGTTCGTATGGGAGTTTATTCCTGGACAAGTACTAACTATCCTATTAATTCTCCGATGCAAGGTTACGGATAGTGCGTAGTAATACCTTTCTTTTTAGGATAGAGTTCTGCAGGTGCTTTTTAGTATGTTTGTTCTAAAGATACTATGTATTTTAGATATAGAAGTTAGACTGGATGGACACCGTGGAATAAAACATTTGGTACTTACAAATTGGATTATGATTCTACTACCGATAACTTAGGGCATAAAGTTGTGCTAAAAGATAATGATGATTTAGATAATTGTATTCAGACAGGAACTTACAGTTGGATTGCTTCAACAGCTATAATAAATTCTCCTTTTAATACAGGTGGTATTTGTCTTACTTTTCCAGCTTACGGAGTAAGCTCTAACGTTGCCTACAGAATTGTTCAACTTGCTATTGGTTATAACAATCAATTTTATTTGAGATTTAAACTTAGTAGTGGTTGGAATGCATGGACTAATGTTTTAGGAGGAAGCAGCGGTGGAGGAGGTTCAAGTAGTTCTCCAGAAGAAAATAAGATGCGAGCTTTTGTAAATAAATGTCTCACTAAATGGACTCCGTTGGGGAATATACCTAAAAATACGGTAGGTACTAATTATTATACTGGTACTGTTGAAGGAGTTCCATATAGTTCTGTATTTACTTATGGGGACGATATTCATTATCACAGAAACCTATCTACTTTTTATTCTGCTGTTAAAAATCCAGCAAGTATATTATATACTAAAGGTTATGGAGGTAACACTCACACTGGGGCATATTATGGAACAGTATGTTCTTCATTTGTCGATTATATATGTGGTCAAAAAATATATTATATTACATCAGAATTGAAATATGTATTAGATAAAATAGACTATATAGACATAGAACAACTAAATGTAGGTGATGTATTACTTACTGAAGGACATTGTAAAATAATAACTAGAGTATCTGTAGATGAAAAAGGAGAATACTCTATAACTGTTACAGAACAAGCTGGTAGTAATTTACAAGAACTCACTTATGATCAGGCTGGTTTTGAAAGAATATTAAATGGTACTGACCCTCACGACAGACATGTATACACTTTAGGAAGATTCCCAAACCAAACCGTAAAGATATTACCAAAAATAGAGTACAGCGAAAATGTCATATCTGAATATGGAGATAAGACTTACTTTAATATAGGAGATGATATTTTTGTATATGTTGCTTCTGGTAATATTTTAACTATAGAAAATGATGGAAATACAATAAATGTTGCTTTAAATACTCTTCCGTCCAAAACAGTAGGTGATAATATAATGTACAATGTAAAATCAATATTGAACCGCGTTGGAAGTTACAATTTATATGTAGAAGGAGACACAATAAAGGCTAATTTATTAGTAATAGATACTGGTAATGTAGTGTTATCTGATAAACAAGTTACTATATCTAATTATAGCAATAATATTATGCCTTCTTGGTATAATGTAGTAGCTGTTATTGAAGATACTGGATCTACTTATTCTCACTTTCCTGCACCAGAAGGATATATTGGAGCGTGGGCAACCCTTTGTAAAGATGAAATAAATTCTGATACATTTACAATTAAAACAAATAGTGATGTTACAAATGCATACGGTTACTATGTTAGATGTTATTATGATACTGGTTTTGGGTTAGCTTATAAAGATAGTAATATAATTATGTTAAAATAATTCTATATGGATAGAGTATTACAAAGAAGAGACACTGCAGCTAATTGGTCTAGCACTAACCCAATATTAGCTGAAGGTGAAATAGGTATTATAACTGATGGTGCTAAAGGTTATAAGATTGGAGATGGATTAACTAGATGGAATGCATTAGAGTTTCCTGCTAATCCTACTAGTGTAGTAGGAGAGTTGGGTGATAGCGAGGTAGCTGCTATAAATCAAAATATAGTTACAGAAGTAGCTAGAAAATTTTCCATACCGTTCGATGGGTTTGTTTAGGTGCAAACATCTTCCATTATTAATGAAAAATACAGTGATAGTGAAATAGGATCTGTAATGTTTAACACTACTTCTCAACATTTTGTCTATAAAGTATAGACAAGCTATTACAGTGATTGGAGTAATAGTACCTTATACGGCACTCCATATAGTTACGGAATGACCCCATATTCAAATAAACAGTATATATATCTTGATAAATTATATGTAAAGGTAGGAAATAATGGTATTACGTAGGTGCCTTTAACTGTTCAATCTCCTGCTACAATTGAATCTGACGATTATATTTATAACGTGTACTATACACCAGAAGGAGTAGAAACTTATGAACCAAGTAGATTGACTACTAATTTTATATCTGTCATTGAAGGACAAATAATTGATTATCAGTTAACAGGATATTCTTCAAGCATGGCTATAATAGCATTCAACTCTAATAAAGATGTAATCGTAGATAAATGCATAATTATAAATAGTCCATCATCTGCAGTAACAGGTAGATATACAGTAGATCCAGATGTTAAATATATTAGAGTTACAAGACAAAATAATAGTTATGGATTAATCTAGACTATTGCATTCTATAAACCAAATTATTTACCAATTGTAGAATAGTCATTCAACGGTATACTAAATATAACTAATTCTGATTTTACAGTATAGGGTACTTATATTGATCCTAATGGGGGTGAAAAACCAAATAGTAGCTGGGTAGCTACTTAGTATATAACTGCATCTGAAGGGAATGTAATATACTATCAGAACTTATATGGTACTGTAGGAGGAGCAATTATAGCAGTTTATGATGAAAGTAAGTAGATGATAAATGTTATATTAGGTAATAGTTCTTATGACGCTTCTGTATATACTTTACCAGAAAAGGCCTCCTTTATTAGATTTTCTTATGTTCCTAATAGAGAAGTATTTATAAGACTTATAAGTAATACTTCTAAATCTAATATAACAACTAATAGTAAAAGAAACACATTAATAAGTGGATTTGATGAGTTCACAGTAAGTAGTACTTGGCAAAGAGACGGGGAGGACTTAACAGTAACAGGTGGAGGATTTACCGCAGCTCCAGCAACAGACACATTTGAGGATGAATTTGTAATTAGTTGTAAACTTAAATCTACAGTTACTAGTGGTAGTTATTTTGAATTAGGAATAGCTAAAAATTCTACAGCAGGAAATTATGTTGGATTTTGGACTACTGTATGCAAAAATTCTACTGGTTCCTATTTGAAGTTTTATTGGAGAGTAGATAATAGTTATGTTGAATAGACTTCATATAGACAAACTATAACGGAAGGCTTACAAGATAATCATTGGTATACAATTAAAGTTACTAAAACTACAGATATAGTTACTAAATTAATTATTAATCTATATGATGATGTAACAGGGCAGTTAATTGCAACTACTACTGTATCTACTAATGGCACATATTCTTGGGGATCACCGGCATGCATTAATGTTACAGGAACTAGTAGATTCTCAAAATTTATTATGTATTATCCTAAAAACACATACCCATTAATAACTATATACGGAGATAGCTTTATAGAGGGAGATACAGTAAGAAGTACTAAAAATGTAAGATGGGCCTCATTATTACAATCGGAACTAGGAAAGAAAGACTGTCTAATATATGGACATGGCGGAGCTTCTGCTAAAAGTGATATTACAAGAATACTATTACAAATAAGTAGGGTAAACAGTGCGTATGCCATAATTGCATTAGGATAGAATGACGCTAGTTTTAGCGAATGGACTCAGTATGTAAATTACATGTTACTACTATGTAAAATGTGTGATATTACTCCAGTACTTGTAACTACCTGCCCAAAAGTAAGTCAGGACGCATCTTATATAACTAAGATGTCCTCTATAAATGAGTGGATTAGAAATTCTAATTATAATTATATAGACGCTAATATGGCAGTAACTTCCGACGGATTAACTTGGAAGGACGGTTATGTATTAGCAGATGGTATTCATCCATCAGAACAAGGACACAAGGCTATATTTGATAGGATTTCTATAGATTGTCCCTTCTTACTTAATACGTAATTCTATGAACCCATATTTACTACACTTAACAGATAGGGAACTTCTAGAATAGATTTACGTTCTACTCCTTAAAGTGTATTCCAAGATAGATTCTATAGATGATGATCATAGAGCATTTGGAATAAACATTGCTGCCGATTTAGTCAGCAATGCACTTTAGGATAGAGCGGAAGCTAATAATGGAATATTAAAAGGATAATTATGGAACTAGTATTAAAGAGAATATTTAAAGGAGATAAGTATACGATAGGCAGATTGTATTGGAAACCACCTTACATAGATTACGGTGAACACGAAGAAGTTTTAAAGGATCAATACAATGATGATATAGAAAAAGAGTATATATGTGATACTTTAGAAGATACGGATAGAGGTCTTAGTAAAGACATGACTTTAGATGAAATAAAGAGTATTAAACAAAAAGGTATTACAGCTATACCATCTGGTAAGTATGCTATTACTTTAGATGTACAATCTCCAAAGTTCAAGAACTATAAACAATATGCGTTCTGTGATGGTTATCTTCCAAGATTAACAGGAGTTCCTGGTTTTGATGGTATACTTATTCATATAGGTAATAAGCCAGAAGATACTGACGGGTGTTTGCTTGTTGGTAAAAATAAAGTAAAAGGTCAAGTAGTAGAGAGTACAGATACGTTTAAGAAATTATATGCTATGCTCAAAACTGCAAATGACAATCACGAACATATAATGATTACTATAGAATGAAGACAGTATTATATAGACCTGTATTTATTAATCCTTAGGCTTATTATGTGTTTCCATAGTTATATGATATAGAACCTAGAAGGAATAATATATACAAAGAACAAGCTATATTTGCAGGTAGAATTGATGTCTATGACGTAAACTCTCCAGATAATGTTGAACATTTTGAAAACACTAGAGAGATAGATCTCAACTCATTTGCAAGTAGACATATTAGAATAGACCAATACACTGATCTAGGTGCAGTAGTATTAGGGGAATGGAATTTACCTAGTAAAATAGCAAATTGATTATGACAAAACAAGAAAACCCAAATTTCAAAGCATCTAGATTTGCTCCTAATCCGCAAGAGGTAGCATATTGGATTGACTTAACAGCTGATCCTAATGGTGGTATAATTAAGACCTATGATGGTACAGAATGGTATCCTATAAATCAGAGTGAAGTAAATATCCCTGTAGTTAGTGAAGATGCAAATGGACTGATGAGTTCAGATATGCTTGTAAAATTAAACGGTATTGAAGATAATGCTAACAATTATATTCTTCCAGCTGCTACTACAGAAGCGATAGGAGGAGTAAAGAAAGCAGGAAAAGTAGACAACCTAGCAACTGATGCTGAACTTTCTGCAGTAATCAGTAAAGTTAATACTTTGCTTTCAAATTTAAGATCTATTGGAGTATTAACTCTCTAACAAAAAGAGCTATTGGTCGCTACTATGTGTTAATTCTAATAGGTAACATAATAGAGAGGTATACGTTTTATATGTATAATCTCGAACAATTTTACAGAGCCTTAGCAGATTTTACTCCCCTTTAATCGCTAGGGCTTTTTGATTTTCACTAATCTTATCCTACTATTTATGAATCCATTTTATTTAGGAGAGCCCATTATGTCAATATTCAAGAACATGTTCAGTAGCGTAGAGAAGTTTACGACCAGCGTGTTGGCTGGTTTAGCCTCATTCTATGTCCCTGTGTATGTGCCAATAACAGCAATTGCTGTATTGATGATTGTTGACGCTATCTATGGATATAAAGTGTCCAAGAAGTACGGGTAGACAAAAGTTGAGTCTCATAAAGCTTGGAAAACAATATATAAGATTAGAGACGCAGTCATTGCAATTTGTGGTGCATTCACAATTGATCAATTAATTATAACTTCTATAGATCTACATGCTATCGAATTCATTGCGGGAGCTATTGCTCTGGTTGAATTCTGGTCATTGTTAGAATCTTTGTGTGAGCTACATCCAAAATGGAAAGTATGGAGTGTACTTAAGAAAGTTATAAAAGCTAAAGGAGAGAAATACTTAGATGTCAAACTTGATGAAGAATTACCAGATGATCACAGTACTATTAAAGGTAGTTAATTGGTTTGCAAAATATTATAAGATAGTCGCAGTAGGTTTAGTTAGTTTACTTATTGCGACTATTTTTATTTAGAACCATAAGCTACAGAAGTTAAATAAAGAGATAGACAGAGTAACTAACAATCTCAGAAGTTACGAAGAGAGTACTTCTGATTTAACTAAAAGAAATAGAGTCTTACAGCTTACTATAGATGAACTCAATACTAGTCAAGATAGTTTAATACAGTAGGTTAATGAGACTAAGAAGAAATTAAAAATCAAAGACAAGAACCTAACTAATGTCAGTGTAATCAATACCGAGATTAAAGATTCAGTTAAGACTGTAATCAAACATAAATTAGTGGACTTCAAAGAAGAACTTAAGCTAAATGAATTAACAACTATCATAGTTAGTAGGAAGGATTCAATCCTTAAAGCCAAGTTAGATATCACAAACTAGCAGATTATATTCGTTGAAAACAAACGAGAATATAGAAATAAGTATAAGAATGGCTGGGTTAGGTTCTGGCACTTTGATTTCAAGAAAATAACTACCAGACAATATCATATAGAAAATTCAAATCCTTTAATAAAGGTAACAGATACTAGAGTAATCGAAGTATCTAAATAATCAATATATTCAAATTATATTAATCAATAATAATATGCATAGAATATTTCGTGTAAAAGCTTATGAACAAGAGCATGGACCTCATTTCGACGAAGTGATGGCACACAAAGCTGTGAGTAAGATGGAGAACGAGGATGGTTCACGTGGACCGCATTGGTCTATTGAAGAAACTACTGCATTAGCTAGTCAGCACGGAATCAGTCTTAGTAACAGATTCAATCGTTATGATTGGTATGTAGCACTGAACATGATCTATTCTGATTTTTATAAAGTAATAGTAAGTATCTCAAATTCAAATAATGTCAGACATTTTATAGAGTTCGCAAAAGCGTGGCTTGCAGATAAAGACATAGATGAAGGCAAGATGTGGTACTACTATGTGTACGTAATGTGCGATAAGATCAGAAAAGCTGAAATGGAATGCTACGAAGAAGAAGTAGGTCGTAAACGTTTTGATGAAGAAGAAGACGAAGACGATGAATTCAGCAAGTATCATATTGGTGCGTATCGTAGAGGTGGAAGAGGCCGTGGAATGAGAAGTTCTATGGGCAGACGTCATGAATACGAGATGGACGAATATGAAAGAGAACGTGAACGGGAACGTGAGCGTGAAGAGTATGAACCGTACTCTGAATATGGACGTAAGAGATCAACTCGTTACATCAGATATTAATCAAAAACAATTTTTTTAAATTAAATCAATTATGTTAGAAGATAGAATTATAGTGCAGGATCGTGGTGGCATTGATGCTGGTCTTGCTGCTTTAATGCAAAATGCTAATAAAGGTAATATGGATCCCGCAGCTCTCATGGCTATGATGAACAACAATGGCATGGGCGGAAACGGTGGATGGTGGATTTGGATCATCCTTCTGTTCTTCGTATGGGGTGGCTTTGGTGGAAACGGCTTCGGTAATAGAAGTGGTGAAGCAGCACAGGTTGCTTCTCAATTGAATACTGATGCTAACACTAATCTGTTGATGCAAGCAATCAACGGTAACAAAGACGCTATCAGCAGCTTGTCCAATACTTTGAACTGCGATATCAATGCTGTTAATACTGCATTGAATCAAATCAACGCTGGTGTAAGCCAGATTTCTTGTGATACAAAATTGTCTAGTTGTCAAGTAATTAACGCTATCCAGTCTGGTAATGCAGGTCTTGCTTCTCAGTTGGCTTCTTGCTGCTGCGATGTACGTACTGCAATACAGCAATAGGGTTATGAGAACCAGTTGGCTATTGTAAATCAGACTAATACTCTGACTAGCAATGCTAATACTCAGTTCAACATCCTTGGTGCTAAGATAGACGCACAAACATAGATTATTAACGACAAGTTCTGTCAACTTGAAATGCGTGAAATGCAGAACAAGATTGACACACTGCGTGCCGATAAAGCTTCCTTGGAAGCAGCTGCTTTGACTCAAGCTCAGACAGCTAACCTGGTTAACCAGTTGCGTCCTTGTCCTGTTCCTGCTTACTTAACATGTAGCCCGTACGCTGCTGCTTACGGTTATCCTACTGGATACTCTGACGGTTGCGGTTGCGGTTGCGGCTGCTAAGAAAGGAGGTAACTATGTTTCCAATTTTTAGAGATTCAAGAGTTAGGAGACTGGATACTGGTGGTATATTCTCTATGAGAACGCTGTCTGTAACAACAGACTCTACAAATGAAGAGGTAACATATAACCTATGTCCTCGTCAGTTTAGAAGTTTACCATCAGAAGGTATAATCCTTTTAAACATTATTCATTCCCCTGCTGCTGGTTCTGATGATTACTCAGTTGCGTTGGCTACAACGTCTACTGGTACTAATACAACTACTACCAGCACATCAAGAGTGGCTTTGGTCAATGGCTCAGGAGCTCAAATGATTTCAGAAGAAATATCTCAAGGTAATAGATACTTTATCTATTACAACAAATGTGATGGGATATTCCAGACTGTAAATCATATTGTACCTCCGACGGCTACGCCATCAGAGTCTTAAAACTAAGGGCTCTTCGGAGCCCTTTTTTATTAATCTTATACTTATACTTATTATGTTATTTAATCAATTAACCACTGGAGACAACGTGTATATCGTGGAAGTTGTTGGGACTTTTAAGAAGACTACTGAATACAATATTGGTTCTGTAGTTTCTGTATCTAAAGTTTATGATGAACCTCTACCATAGGGTTAGTTCCCAATGCCTAATCAACCAAGAAAAAGAGTGGTTGACATTACTATTCAATGCAACGGAGAACAGAAGAAGTTCACAATTCCAGAGGACAGATCCATTATTACTGATAATAATATTGGATTAACAATATCCACAGATAAACAAGATATCATAAACATTCTGAGGAATCAATATGATACTTATAAAGCTAGAAAAGAATCTATAGCTAAGTGTGATGAGGAGATGAGTAAGTGTCAAATACTGTTAGACAAACTTACCGCCTACTAGGAATAGCCTAAGGAGGATCCTAAGATAAAAGAATTATAGAATGAAGTTAATGAACTAAAGAATATAATTAAACAAGCTAGTTAGATGGTACCATAGCCTATGAAGAGTATGCTACCAGAGAACATGTAGAATGTAATGAATGAGGTTGATCAATAAGATCAACCTTTTTTTGTTTTAAGCTTGCGTAAGAAGCGCTATTACTTATAATTAGGTATTGTATACCCTTAAACAGAAAGAGCCTCACGAGGGCTCTAAATGCGTTTTATAAGGATAACGTTATAATTTATTAAGAAATATGTCATTAAATGAGCTCATTGATAACATTCTACTGATTGCCCGTAATAGTAATATTACAGAGTCAGAGCACTTAAGTAGAATACAAATAGAGAAATGGATCATAGCTTATAGAGCTATGTTGATTAAGTAGGACGTAGATAAAGGCAGGGATATAAATCCGTTATACCTTACTACTATTGAGCCTATTCATATTGATGTGATAGAGAAGGTACCTGGTAAGAATATATATGTAGGAGATAGAGATCTCCCTAAGTTGATTGACTTCAACTATAGACCAGGAGTAATTAATGTAAGAGACATGTATGGAAACATTATACAAGTTGGAAGTTATACCAAACAAAAATATTAGAAGTACAGGAAAGCAACATGTAAAGATTATATAGCTTGGGTCAAAGGCAACAAGATATACTTGGAAGGGGATGAAAACGAACTTGAGTATATTAGCATAGATGTTATAGCAGAAGATCCTACGGAACTCGTGGATTGTTTTGATCCTAATGCCGATTTTCCTATTCCCGGGGCAATGATTCCTACTATCACATAGATGATATTAGAGAGAGAACTAAGAACATTAGTACAGATGCCTAGTGACACTACTAATGATTCTAAAGATAATACACAGAATATATATAGTAGATGAGTGAGAGATTAATATATAACAGAAAATGTTATACTATTGCAGATTATTACATAAGTTACAAAGAATATACTGAGCCTAATACTTAGTATGATGTAAATCTAAAGACCTTTAAAGGTATAGTAACAGATTACTTTAAGCATATTAGAGATTCAATTATGCTTGACTGTAAAGAGTTTAAACTTCCGTGCAGATTAGGTACTCTATAGATTATTAAACATCAACCTAAAGAATATACAGGTAAGAGTCTTAGGTGGGATTGGAAAGCAACTAGAGAAACAGGTAAACCAGTATACTTACTTAATGAACATAGTGGTATGTATAAGTATAGATTCTACTGGTCTAAAAAGAATTGTTTGCTTACTAATAAAGGTAAGTATTAGTTTGTAGCTTCAAGATAGAATAAGAGAGATCTAGCATAGATAATATTTAATAAAGTAAAAGATTATCCAGAAATATGATGAATTCAAAATTAATATCATCAGGTACTATTATTGCTAAAGTCATAGCCGATCTAGATCTCAAGGAGGATCAAATAAGGATTACTGATATAAGGGAGTGGATACAGGAAGCCGTATTAAAGATTGGAGCTATACAATAGTATGAACATAAAGTAGAAGTAATACCAGTAATAGGTCACCAAGCTCAGTTACCTTGTGATTTGTATCAATTAGGTTAGGTAGCTTACTCTTCATAGAAGAGCAATGGTTGGTTACCTATGCGTAAATGTACTTCTAGCTTCGGTGTATTCCACGATTGTAGAGCTAAACAGTGTTTAGATGATAGTTGTCTGAGTGATGATAAATGTTGCTTTGACGATAAGATGCTTATACCAGATATGGGTATTATCCCATTAGTTAAGAATCTTTTCAACTATACAGACGATAGATAGGCATTAGACAAATTAAACGAAGATCCTAATATCAGATAGACCTTAGGAGTATTAGTAAACCAATTTACTGTACCTACCAACAATAGTAGATATATTGGTAATTACTCTTCTGGTCATTCAGATACTACTATGTATAGCTGTGATCTATAGTATATGACTAAACCTGGTTACATTATGTTAAATATACCAAAAGGTTTTGTTAAAGTATCATATTATGCTAACTATAGTGATATGGATGGTATGCCTATGATACCAGATTTAGAATCATATAAAGAAGCTATCTATTGGTATGTAGTAATGAAACTGATGTATCCTAAGAAACTAAAAGGAGAAATCAGTCAAGGAGATTATTATGATATACGTAACTCATATAACTTCTATCGTAAGCAAGCTTACGCTGAAGCTATGATGCCAGCAGGAGATGATATGGAAACTATTAAGAATACTTGGACTAAACTCTATCCAGAGTTTGACGATCATTCTACTTTCTTTTCTACTACTGGAGATGAATAGATAATATATAATTAGAACTTATGATGTCAAATATATTTTAGACAAATAGTTTTGCTGGAGGTATGAACATGGATACTGATATCATGCTTCTACCTAACACTCAGTATAGATATGCTGAGAATGTTCGCATCATTACCAATGATGATGGCAATACTGGTATGCTTTAGAACATATAGGATACACTGAAAGTAGAAGGAGATATATTTGAAAGAGAAGGAGAAAAAGTTCTTGCTGTAGTTACAGTAGATAAATACATTGTTGCTTTAACTTCATTTCCATTTGAAGGTAAGACTATTAATAGTATATATAGAATATCTAATTATAATAATCCTCCACTCACTAGTGTAACAGTTGTATCTGGAGAATTAGGTTATACAGAAAGTAGTAGTATAAAGTTAGTAGCGAACTATGAATCTGATACTAATATTAAACTGTATATTGCAGACGGAGAGCATTACATTAGAGTAATATCCTTAATGGATAATAGATATGTATACGAACCGGGAGTAGATAATCCTCTATTAGATATTAATGGTTTTATTACAAATCCTGATTTCTTAGATATGATTACTAACTCTACTCTAACACCTCCTACTTTAAACAAATTAGGTACAGGTAATTTAAAGACTGGTATGGTTCAGTATGCTTACCAGTTATTCAATGCTAGAGGTAATGAAAGTTTAATATCTCCTATTTCAGGTCTTGTTCATCTTACTACTAGTGATGGATCAGAAAGTTTAAATGACTATAAAGGTAGTGAAAAGAATGTTAATTCTAACAAATCTGTTATTATAAATATACCTCTATCATATGAAGATAATCTTCATTACGGTTACTTATATGATTACATTAGAGTATATAGAATATTCTATAAAGATAGAACAGAGCTTCCTACTATTGAGATAACTGGCGAAGTAAAGATACCAACTAACGTAGATGAAATAACCTATGAAGATAATGGTAATTCTACTCTCAGTACTATTACTTTAGAAGAATTCAATAGTGTTACTAATGTAGCATTTATACCAGCTACTATAGAGAAAAAAGATAATAGATTGTTTGCTGCTAATACAGTAACAGATACTTGGAATCCTACTTATGATGCTAGAGCTTATAGAACTAATAAAGATGGTAAGTTAATACTTAGAGATAGTATATCTTCTAGAAATATATCTCAAGTATTACCTACTGATGAAGCTGAGTTAAAAGCTCTGTATGAAAGTATACCAGAAGATCATGATTGTATAAATCCTTATAATACTGTTAAAGGTCAACCATCTGATGAAGAGAATTGTCAGTATAGTAATATATGGATCGATCCCGATCAACATTGGAGAGGTAAATATCTAGGTGGTTCCGGATTAAACATTAGCTATAGATTCGTCTATACTATGCTTAATTTAGATAAGATGGGATCTATATATTCTAATGTGATTAATGGAGATTAGACTAAAATAGACATTCCTTCTTTTACTAGTAGTGATCAGTATAGAATGTATTTTAATTGGTTAGACGATGATACTCCTATGGGCATTGAAGATATAAACAGTGTCTATCAATTAAACTTTGCAGATCCTAATATAGATTCAAGATATAAAGGATACTAGAGAGACGAGATATATAGGTTTGGTATAGTACTCTATAATAGTAAAAACGTAGCTTCTCCAGTACATTGGATTGGTGATATACGTATGCCTCATGCTAAAGATTATCCTGCTTTCTTTGCTGGAGAATATCTATTTGGTAGAACCTTAGGTGTATACTTTGATGTATAGAACTTACCAGAAGATGTAGTATCTTACGAAATAGTAAGATGTGAAAGGACAGCTAGTGATAGAACAGTAGTGATGCAATCTGTATTATCTCAGATTACTTCATATCCTTATAAGTATCTAGATGCTGGTGATCAATTAGCTACTGATCAAGACTGTAGACCTTGTATACCTTTAAGATATAGGTTTAGTGCTAGTACATTTGGAGCGCTAGAAGAAAATAGAAGTACTGGATTATCACGTTATAAAAATGGTCAACTACTTTCTACTTTAGTAAGAAAGAACTACGGTGCACTTATAAGCCCAGAATTAGATATTAATGGTGATTCTATGTTAAGCTATATGAAGAGTTGTTATCTAGATCATTTGTATATCTTACATTCAGAGAAGAAAATAGATACAGCCGACTACTCTACAGCTAGTGCTACTTTTCATCCTAAATATGGAGTATTCTTATCTACAGCTGATACAGTATAGACATATACTAATACTAGATATCCTTAGCTCACATTATCTGGTTCAGCTTGTAATATAGACAGCGAAGTAGGAGATCCAACGTTAGTGCTACAACATACTGAACTTGGTTATTTTATTCCTAATCTTATAGCTAAGAGATATATACCATATCATAGTGGAGATTATTTATACGACGATGATGGTGAAATAATAGGGTACAAGAGACTCACAGTTGATATAGAAGATAATGCTATATTTCCTCAGATACTTGAATAGAATGCAATTACTAATAAGGGAACATACTATCAATCTATAGGAGATATTTCTTACTTAAATCTAGCTCATGTTAGAAATGACGATGAACAGTATAGTGATACTATTAGTAAAGCTTGCTACTTTGGTAAGTGCGCTATTGTTCAAGGTAAGACTGACTTTACTGATACATTTAACAGTGTACTTTCTCCTAATACAGAGTATATGCTTGCTAATAACATATTAAAAGGCAACTTATATGGTACAGGAAATTATGGAGGATTGTGGGATATCCCTGTAGTGAATATCAAGAGAGATATAATACCTTACAATGGTAATACATATGTTGCTAGAACTAACTCTACTTATGTAAGTACTGGGTACTTTAAAATAGTAGGAGATACCAGTAACTCTTGGGTATTTGGTGGTGATACATATCTGGGAATATTAGATCATAGAACTGGTAGTATTTGGCCCAATCCAGAAATTGGTGGTGGAGATCCATAGAATACACAAATGAGTATGACAGACTTCATTCCGTTTGAAACTAGTATTAATCTAAATTTACAGTATGGTGATACTACTAGTAGAAGCTGTGAAGGAGATCGTACTTATACGGATGTTTACTTGTCTACTACTATTACTGGTGGTACTCTTGGTAACTATCATATACAGAGTAAACCTTATTACGCATATAATGATGCCTACTCTGCATAGAGTAATGCTAAGTACTTTGTACCATCTGGAATGTATTCTAAAGATTCTACTATAAATAATAATAGAATACTTTATTCAGAGTTAAAGACTAATGATGAAATATCAGATAGTTTCTCATAGTTTAAAGTAGCTAATTACTTAGACGTAGATAGTTAGTATGGTAGTGTTACTAATCTGAAGAGTTTTAATAATTCACTATACTTCTGGCAAGATTCTTCTCTAGGCATTGCTGCAGTAAATGAAAGATCTTTGATACAAGATAATAATGTAGGTGGTCTTACTCTTGGTACTGGCGATGTACTTTCTAGGTATGACTATGTTACTACAGGTAATGGTTCATCTATAGTAAATGATCCTAGTATCATAGACTCTGGCTCTGCTCTATATTGGTTTGATAAAGATAAGAATGAGATCTGTCAGTTAGCTAACGGTATTAATAAGATATCTAAAGAGAATACAGTACAAAGCTGGTTAAATCTTACTCCTCGTTCAGTACATGATGCATTGTATGATAATAAGTTTAATGAGCTATAGTTCTGTTTTGATGATGTAGTACTGGTATATAATGAGAGAACCAGAGGCTTTACTTCCTTCTATACGTTTGTACCAGACAAGCACGCTTCATTCTCTGATAAGTTATTGTATATTAAAGATAAAATCTTTAAAGAGAATGCCGACTTCCAATATAGTACTATGACCTGTAAGATTAAGTATGTTGTAAATGATAACCCAAATATAACAAAAACATTTGATAACGTTTACTTTGGTGGATACTTTACTAATATAGACGAAATGCTTACTGACATAAACTTTGAAACTAAGCATTAGAGAGGTTAGGCATTAGAAGACGATTATACAGGTACTTACGCTATTGACTATAGAGAAGATACTTATCGTTTTGCTATTGGTAGAGAAGAGAACGCTACAGATCCTTACTCATATCCAGGAAGACTTAGAGGTAAGTATTTAATATGTGAATTCATTATAGACTGTAATGACTAGAAAGAGTTTAATTTGCTAAATGTCAATACAACTTACAGACAATCATTAGTATAATATGAAAAGAAAAATAAATAAAAAGAAATATGCTATTGGTGGGATAGTATAGGGAGGAGCTAACTTATTATCAACAGGAATAAATAGTACAGTTGGTGGGTCAACTGCTACTACAGAGGCAGAAGCTAAATCACAAACTGCTGGTAACATGCTTAGTGGAGCTGCATCTGGAGCATCTATCGGTATGGCTGCAGGACCTATTGGTGCAGCTGTAGGAGCTGTAGTAGGAGCTATACCTGGTATTATAGGTAAGAAAGGTAAAGTAACTCCCAATGGCTTCTTTGAAGATCCATCAGTAACTTATAGTACTGGTTTATTCCGTAGTAACAAAGGAATTAAACGTGCTTATAATGCAGCTAAGCAACGTGTAGCTGGTAATAGAATAGCTAATACACAAGGATAGGATCTGGCTTAGGAATTTGATGAAACCTATGATACTGACGTAATGACATTAGCACAAGGTGGTTACTCTCCAAGTCTAGCTTATGTAGATGACGGGGAATTAATTCAAACTCCAGATGGTCAAGTAAACAAAGTACCAGAGAAGGGACAACCTACTGATAGTAACTTAGTAAGCTTACCAGAAGGTAGTAAGATACTGAGTGATAAAGTTAAGTATCCTGGTACAAAGAAAACATTTGCACAAGTAGGTGAAGAAATGATGACAAAAAAGAAAAGTAAAAACAAAGATAGATTCGCAAAGAACTCAGCTAAATTGAATGAAATGAATAATAAACTTATTCACGATTAGCTGTTTGAGATGCAGGAAGGTCTTAAGAAGAATAAGGATTTTGAAGCTACTCACTTTGCTAAAGGTGGTACTAAATTGGGTTATAAGAATTATAATGGAATATAGAACAGAGATACAGCGAGATTACCATTGGATGCTAGTATCGAGTCTATAGATAGGCTTGTTGATACTACTGGTAGAACTATAAATCCTAATTTTATATATAACACTACTGGTAAAGTTGCAAGTAAAGCTCCAGCTCCTACTTTGACTGGAGTAGACGTAGATCCAGGATCTATAGTGAGTACTCTTAGAAGTACAAGTAGTCCTGCTCAGACAACTTCTACTCCTAGCGGTTTTAATGCTAGCGGTATATTTGGTGATATAACTTCTGCAGTTGGTTCATTAGCTCCTATTATATCTAATCTTGCTACAGGAGATGCAGAAACTGTAAATACTAATTATAATCCTTATGCTGGAACTATTGCTGGTACTATGCGTAGACGTAGATTTAATATTACTCCTGCAATAGAAGATCTTAATAGAAGTAGAGCAATAAGTAATTATAATGCTGGTAGAGTTAATCCTAATACTGGAACTAATATTGCATTCAGATTACAATCTGCATTAGGACAAAATAGAGCTATTGCTGATTTGCGTGCACAAGAAAGTAATATTAATAACCAGTATGCTGCCGATTATGCTTCTACTCTAAATAATTTAGGACAACAGTATGTGGGAGCTACTAATCTATCTGCTGAACAAAATGCTCAGAATAGAGCAGCTGCAAGAAATACACGTAGAGCAGGTCTTAGTCAATTAAGTCAGTGGGTTCAGAATAGAGAGCTTATGCGTAATCAGAGAACTAGAGATGATGCTATGTTAGATTTGTATAAACCATTCTTAGAATCAGGTTATAGTTCGGATGTACTATAGAATGTTTATAATACTTATGTAAAAGGAGGTAATAGATATGGCCGTTAATAGATATGATAGACCTGCAGAAGCCCCTATACTAAATACATATGTTCCTATAAATTTCGGAGAATTATATCGTATAGGATCTGCATAGAAAGAAGCAGTAGATAGAGCTGCTAACGAAATATCTGGAGCTATTCAAACATTTGGGTAGTTCTAGTCTCCATCTGCTATAGATACTCAACATTACTATGAACAATCTATAGGATAGTTGTCTGATCTAGTAGAACAAGCAGCTACTAATCCAGACGCTATGAAAGATGCAAACTTTAGATCTAGATTACAATCTAGAATTAACAATCTAGATTATGCTACATTAAGTAACCTACGTTAGAGTTCCTAGAATTTATAGGCTAGACAATAGAGTATAGCTAAAATGCAAGCTGCAGGTAGATACAATCCTAATTGGGATGAAATAGATATTAGTAATTGGGATACTACTACTGCTGGAATAATGAATGAGTTAGCGCCAGTAGAATATCTAAATGCTAATGAACTTAGTAATAAGTATTTTGATAACCTTAGACCAGGTTCATTACCTGATGTATGGAAGAATGGTATTAAGTATAATGCTATTGGTAATACTTATGAAGATCTACTTGCTGTAGCTAAAGCTCACTAGAACGATCTTATAAATACTCCTCAAGGACAACAGTATTACAAACAGTTCTTGAAACAATATGGAGGTAATGAGGAACAAGCCAGAGAAGCATTTACTGATATGGTTGCTCAATCTCAGATTGATAGGACTCTTAGACCTACTCTTACTCCGGATCCATTGTTCATGGAGAATCTTAAGATGCAATATAGATATGGAGCTCAAGGAGCTAATGTACAAACAGCTCTTCCTACTCGTCTAGACTTCATTAATGCGTCAATTCAGGATTCTACTAATAGACAATTAGGAGTAGAATCTATAGGACAATATAGAAATTACATAGCGGATATAGCTAGTAAATATGGTCCTAATGACAAGATAAGTAAGGACGCTAAGAGTAAATTAGGAAGAATTGACAGTTATATAGAAGATGTACAAAATAATTCTAGACTATATGCTCAATATGCTGATGCATATAATTAGACAGGAGATGAAAGATATTTGATTGCAGCTGAGAATGCTAAGCAAATTGCTACTCAAAGAAATATGCAGTTACAGGGTATGGCACAGAGTACACATATGCTTGATCAATTTAGGAAAGCTGCTGGTTTTGATGCCTTTAATAAATCTAAGGATAATTTTAGTTCTGAAGGGTATATTAAAGGTGTTAATAGAGCTATTAATTCAGTGAAAGCTTCTATACCAGTGGGTACTCAAGATGCATTACTTACAGAACTTAGAGGTTTGCCTACTACTATTACTGATGAAAATGGAGTTCAACATTCAGCTTATCAGTTTACTAACTCTCAAGGGTTTTTACTTCCAGAAACAGTATTCTAGACTATTACAAAGACTACTCCTAGATAGACTAAAAGACAAGCTGGTATACGTAAGGATCCAGATTTTAATCTGAAAGAACTTATAGAAACAGGTAGTGTAGATGGTGTATCCTTTATTCCAGATAATGGAGTAGTACAAGTAGGAGATAATAAACTTCTTACTGGTAAGATAAGAATTCCCAAATCTGAAATACAACAAAAACTTGGTAGAGGTATTTGGAGTAGTGGTATGAATATGATATTCTACCCATTTGGTCAAGAATCTACCGATTATGCTATTAAGCGTTTATTTGGTGGTAAAGAGGTAACACAAAAAGTAGGGGACGATGGCGTAGAGTACTTTGAGATAGATGCAATGAGAGCATTACCATCTGAACAAGTAGCTCCAGCTTATTGGCAGAACGTTAACCAATATTATCAACAAGGACAAAATTACGGAGGTATTGGTGGTGCTTCGCAAGCTAAGGGAGCTTATGAAGAATCAGCAAGACAAACTTTAGGTTTACAATAATATGAAGAAAAAGACTATATACGATAGATCACTGGTAAACAATATAAGGTAGAAGTAGGCTATGTATAATGAGTATGTAGCTCCAAAGGTAAATTTGGATGCATACTAGTTTGAGATGTAGAATCCTGCCGGACAAACTTATACTCCAGATGATTATGATATACTCAATTATGTCAGTGATGCATTTGCTAAGTGGCAAGAAAGTAGAAATTCTGTAGAACGTGATAAAGCTTTAGGTGACTATATCATGGAAGAAGAAGAGTATAATAATTTCACTAAAGCAAGACAGTTCTTAGATGATTAGGATTCATTCCAACAGATAATGAGTTAGGTTAAATAGGATCCTAATTTGTATAATGAAAATAAAGATGCTATAAACGAATTAGGTCAGAGACTTAAAGAGAATGCAGGTGTTTATGCTAGATACGTTCAAGAATGGGTTCCTAATACTTATAAAGATGATATAACTAAATCATTTGATTCTAAAGGTATTAGGAATATGCTTGATTTGCAAATAACTGATAAAGAGAATAAGTTGTAGTCTTATCTAGCAAAAGCAGAAGAGAATCAGGAAGACATTAATTATTGGGGTGATAGAGTAAGTTCTTTCTATAATAAGAAAGAACAATCTACTCCTTTCAGTTTTACTGATATAGATTCTTATCTGTATAAAGTTCCCGGTCTTATGGGATCTTCTGCAGCAAATTATGGCTGGCAGGCATTAGCTATTGGTAGTGCCTTGCTAGCTTCAACTGCTTCTGGTGGTATGGCTCTACCGTTTGTAGGTACTTCATTAGTTGGTACCATAGGAGCTAGAGATGCTGAATCAAAATCAGAGGTATACTCTAACTATAGGGACAAGATCAATCAGATGATTGATGAAAAAACTAGAAAGAGTGTATTAGATGATACTAGAGCTAAGATGGAAGTTAGTGGAAAATACACTCCAGAACAAATTAGTGACGATAATTATGTATTGGATTAGGTATTAACTGGAGTTATCGCTTCTGATAATGCTAAATTCAATCGTGATCGTATGAAAGCTAAGTAGGGTATAGAGTCATTATATACTGACAATATGGCTTTATCTACTCTTGATGCTGCCGAGTTAGCTTTGCAAGTAGTTCCTATTGGTAAATTAGCTAAACTAGTTAAGTCTATTCCTGGTATATCTAAAGCTGCTACTTATGCTGGAGATTTGCAACAATAGTTGTCTAAGCGTATTGATGATGTTGTTACTTATGGATTAGAAGGAGTAGATAGATTACCTAAGCGTAGAACTGTACAACGTCTAGTAGACTTAGGAGGTAGAATAGGTATTACTGCTATATCGGAAGGTGCAGAGGAAGGTATTCAGTATATCAAAGGTCAAAGATTTATCAATAACGAATTTGATCCAGATCCTACAATACTCAAGAGTTTTGTAAAGAATATAGGTACAGGAGCTAGAGCTATATATGCAGCTATTACTCCTTGGGATCCTGTATATTCTGATGATGCAGAGTTTATGGAAAACTTTAAAGGGGGCGCTTTACTTGGAGGTCTAATGACTTCTGCTATTGGTGGAGTACAGACTGCTACTACATTACCAGGTTAGGTAAGTGCAGATCAGTTTGTAGCAAATCTGTATGCAGATAAGTTAGAAGTTAAAGATAGAGTAAGAAAGAATATTTTATACGGTCAGAAGATCCAACAAGGAAGATGGGCTAATGTAGAAGAAGCTTTTGATTACTTAAATACTTAGGATTTAGATGAAGGAGCTAAACAAGAAGTAACAGAAGAGAAGTAGAGAGCCGCATATTTCAGGAATACTTATACTGCTCCTAGTACTCTATATTAGGCTGCAAAGTTGGATATAGATCCTAGAACTGATACTTATAATGAGTTTGTAGCGCTAAAGGATCATCACGAAAGATTAGCATTAGAATCATTAGAAAATAAACAAGAGGCTGAACGTAACTTCAATACGTTACTTAATGATAAAGAAGTAGATAAGTATATCACTAGTTTATCTCCTACGAACTTATCTGCTGAGAATAAATTAGCTTTGAGAGTTCTTATTCGCAATAAAGCTACTCTTGATAAAATTAAAGAACTTAATCAAAGATATCAAGAGAACTCTGAGTCATTGAATAGATTACAATAGGCTACTGGTATTAGAACTAATAAAGCAGATGTAGTTAAATTCTCACAAATGCTTAGAAAAGATCTTAAAGAAGTACAGAGGACCTTCGATGAACAATTAGCTGATATTAAAACAGTATTACCAGAATTGAATGAAGAACAATTAGTAGTTCCTAGTCTGCATGAGAATATATCTGATGCTATGGAAACGCTAGTTGCTGCTGATATGGATAATGCTAGAGCTTTAGAAGAACTTAAGATCATGCGTTCTACAGATAAAAGAGCTATACAAGCTAAACTAGATAAATGGCATGATGTAGAAGATAAGGAAATAGACTTTGTTTAGGAACTTGATAATTTCTACAATGAAAAGGACGTAGAAGAAGCTATAGAGAATACTAAAGAGGTAGAACCAGTAACTCTGGATAATGAAGCTCCTTCTATAGTTCAACCAGAAGCTCAAACAGAACAGTAGATAACACAAGAGGAACAAATTGTTTCTCAACCTGTTGCAACTGAAACTGATACTGAGCCAGAAGATATTACTTAGACTAGAAGACAAGCATTAGAAACATAGAATAAATATACAGAATAGGTAACTGACGATCACGGTAAAACTTCTACTTCTATAAAAGGCAATACAGCTCCTGGTGTAGTATATAATAAGCTTAGTGGATTACTCAAAGAACAATTCGAAAAAGCTTATCCTACTAAGAAATATACTCGTATGGCAGAAACAGTTATGGATAATGAGGGAGACATTCGTTCTGATTTCTGGTAGGACATAAATTCTGTTAAAAAGCGTTTAGAGGATGCATTGTATTCTGGAGATGAAAAAGCTATCTAGAGTCTTACTAATAAAGCTAAAAGGATTATAAAGAATTATCCTAACTACGATGCTACAATAGACTTCATCACTGAATCTAGAAACAAACTAGTTGAAAGAATGAAGGCTAGAAACGCTAGTAGATTTGCTGATATTAGAAAGAACTTAGAAGAGACAGAAACTCCTACACAGACAGTAGATCCAATTACTCCTTTAGTTGAATAGCCTAAAACTACTCCAGAATAGGCAGATTTTGTACCTACTCTTGGAGGCATACTAAAAGGTATGCTAGGAGATATTCCTACCAGTCAACCTCTTACTCAAGTCGCTACACAAGAACCTACAATTACAGCTCCTATAGAACAACCAAAACCTGTATAGTTATAGTAGAATACTCCTAATACTATTACATATAATCCAGCTATAGATGCTTATTCACATAGATTAGTATATGATCTTACAGGTAGAGAAAGAGATAAAGATGGTAGATACTTTTATGCTCCTAAAAAGTATAGAGGAAATGATTATCTCAATAATCAAGACTTTGCTCTAGCTACTTAGAATAGAGATTTCTTATAGAAAGCACAAATCGAAGTAGAAGTACAACCGTACACTGATGCTAACGGTAATGTTGTAAACGATATATTTACTGTATTCACTTATGAAGGTAAAAAGTACGCAGCATATACTCCTACTTAGAACTATTTAAGTCAAGACAAAGCATTTCAACGTATGCCTGCTGAACAGTAGAAGATTATACGTGATAATCTAGAGACTCTTAGAAACAAAATATTTGAATTAGATAAATAGAAAAAAGCCAATCCTAAACTTAGGATTATACCTACTAGGGTTACTTCTACTAACGGTTAGTTCTTAAATGAATTCAATGAGGATGGTTCTCCAAAGAACAGATCTTTGTTAGAGTCTGCGTGGCTTAAAGAGAAAGATCCTTATAAAATTAATGCTTCTAATACTAGAATAGGTATTGCTACCGGTCCAATCAGTAATTCAGTAGTAAGATATCAAGATCAAACTGTATCATTTAATGGTAGTAGACTTGGTACTATGTAGATGCTAGTAGAAGTAGATAGATTAGATGGTACTATTGGTACAGCTTAGATGCAGTTGAATCCTTTAAAGTTAACTGGAAACGATGCAGCTGCAGATGTCATACTCAAATTAGTTACTTCTAATCAGAGAGATTTTGTAGATACAAATGGTATCTTAACATAGAATACTAATGATGAAGTATTGTCATTCTTAGTTAACTACGGAGACCACACGGCTACAGATCCAAATGATAATCGTTTAACTCCAGAACAAAGAAGACGTAGATTAGATAAACAATTCTATAAAGATGAAAATGGTAATGTAATGTTAGGTCAGACATTATATACTATGAATGAGTTGCTTACTAATCCTCAGAGTCAATAGAAGTTTAAGGACTATATTAAAGATAACTTTCATTTTGCTCTAGATGAATAGGGATTGTAGAACAATTTTGTAGGACGTGATACAAGTAGTTCTCTTAGTAGTAAACAAAAAGGTATAGGTAGTTTTTCCAGTGCACTAAATGGAAAAAGTACTGATAAGATAGTAATAATACCTGGGTAGGTAGAATTTACTTTAAGAGACTTAGGTCTTAAGAAAGTAAATGGTATTAATGTAAAAGATCCATCTAATGACAAAGGTATCAGTGTACTTGGATGGTACATTAAAAATGGTTGGATACAAACTAATACTGCTGATAGAATGTACAATGTAGGTCTATGGATAGACGACGTGACTATCAGTGATAAATATGCAGATGATATTCAGCAACAGGCACAATCAAAAATAAATGAAGCATCTAAGGAAGAACATTTAAGAAGTCTTGTATTTGATCTTCCTGGAGATAAACCAGGAGAAAGAGAAATCATTCGCATGAGTGATGTATTTGATATACTTGATGGTAAAGGAAGAAAGAAAGGTCCAACTTTTGTAGCTAATGAACCTACTTCTCCTATTAATTAGATTGACATTCCTAATGCTAAGCAATGGTTACAAGATAAATTAGGACTTACAGATGAACAAATAGAAGTAAGTAAGACAGTAATAGATGTTACTGCATCTGGCGCTAAAGTGATGGGTCAAGCTAGATTGGATGCTATCGCTTTATCAGAACAAGCTCCAGAAGGTGTATAGTATCATGAAGCATGGCATAGAGTATCTCAATTACTTATTAGTGATAAGAAGCGTAGAAGTTTATATGATAGATATAATCGTAGAAACAAAACTAAGCTTACTGATACTTAGATAGATGAAATACTTGCAGAAGACTATAGATAGTTTGCTATTAATGCAGATCAATCTATTTATACTAAAGGATTTGACATAAGTAAATGGTTTAAACGTATTGCAGATTTTGTAAGAATATGGGCTAAGACAGGTCAGTATACTTTAGCTCAATTATATACTGGTATCAGTAGAGGTAAGTTTGCAGGTATACAACCTAGTTCAGAAAATATAACTAGATTCAGAGAAATCTATAAGGATGGTGGACCTAACTTTGAAGTAGGAGGTAATAAATTTGATAATATTACTTCTTTAAGACAGTACGATGATATCGTTAAGTCTCTCACTTATGCTTTCTTCTAGACTAATTTTACATCAGATACTATAGATTATACAGATGTTTCTAAGTTAAGTAATAACTTTGAGTTATTGCGTAGAACTCTAGTAAATACAGCTCAACTAGAACCTAATCCAGTTATAGATGAAATAGTACAAAAATATGATACGGTATTTAAACCCGCTATAGCTAAGAGATTAAAATCTTTAGGTATTAGAGCTATAGAAAGAAAAGCTGATGAAGAAATGTCTTCTATTGATGCTGGTGAAACAGAAGGAGTTAATATAGGTCAACATACTGTAGAAGGTATGAATGTATCTATTAAAGATAATGCTCCCGCTGAAGTTAAATTCTTCTTCTAGACTATACCTTTGTATAAGTTAAATGATCAAGGTACTATAGAAGCATACATTGATCCTAATACTGGTTTCCCACAGTTTGTTGACGAGAAAGAAGTATGGGTTAAGGTATTAAAAGATTTAGCTGGTAGCCGTACCATTCGTAATATGGTAGAGAAGATATCTGAGAAAGCTTAGAATGATTTATTCTATAATGCTTTACTTAGAAAGTTCATGGCTTTAATTAATAATTCTAATAGTTCAGATCCTAATGTTGCAGTAAATGCAGAAGCTACCCTATCTAAATTAGAGACAGTTATTACATCAGACGTTAATACTTTTATTACTGTAAGAATTACAGAAGATGATAATGGTTTTAATAACTTTAAACTGATTGATAACAATGTTGACATGAAAGCTGCCTCTTATCCTAAAGTATGGTCATAGGCATTGTTCCATAATGCAGGTATATTTAAGTATAACAAGGATGGGGTAGTGGTTGCTTAGGATGGTGCTAAATAGAAATTGAGTAAACTTGTTAGTGATATGAAAGACTGTATGACAGCTTTCGTAAACAACAAAGGTATACTCAAATACAAGCAATCTGACGGTAATGTAAGACTTATTGATCTTCATTAGGCTAATAATCAAGAGATGTTTAAACAATATGTTACTTCTCTTCTTAATAGAGCTGGTATTCTAGTAGATAAACCTACAATCAATACCATGTTAGAGTCTGGAGACTACGGTGATCCTACTACTAATACATATACTTTGCTTAATAAGTTCATGACTAGTGGATCTAATTATGGTGGTTTTGCTAGAGTACAAGAAATTCTTAATACTGTAAATAAAGCTATTAATCAAGATGGTACCATTAACAATATAAGTATCGGGAGTACTGTTACTAGTCCTGCTGACATTTATAACAATGTAGGTTTTATCAAAGCTCTTGCTAATGCCTATGCTTATACTCATGCTACAGATAATAGTTTGAGTAGTTTAGGTCCTGATGGTACAAGTTACTATATGGTATCTTAGAATAACTTTGCTAAAGACAGAATTAGTGAGCTTAATGAGAATCCACAATTAGTAGAAAGATTGAAGTCTGTGGTATGGAATGGTAAATCTTTATTATTAGAAAATGCAGGAATTAATCCTTTAAGCATTGAAACATTCATTAATTTCAAGGATTAGACTTCTCATGATACTGGTAGAGATTATTTTGGTATAACAGATAGGGAAGACTATTTAGCTAAGATGACAGCAGTATTTAATGATAGAATTATATTCCCTACTGTTGCAGATAAGAAGACTTATCATTTCATTAAAGGAGTCCAATTACCACATGAAAGATTATAGTTACAATTTACTGATAGAGGAACAGTTGTAACATATGGAAAAGATTCTTTGGATATATTAAAAGGTTATATCCAGAATGAATTAGATACTATCGAACTTACTTTAAGATAGATAGATGATAATCCCTCTCACTTTAGAGACGGTATACATTATAATGAAGATGGTTCTATAAATGAAGACTGGTTATCTCCGGAAAGACGTATTAAGAATTACCACACTCCTAATAAGTATAAAGCAAATGGCAAGACTTATAAGATTGAGGGTAATGGAGCACGTTTTAGATTCCTTACAGGAGTATATGTAGATGGTAAGTACATAAGTTTTAATGACCCTACTAAGTCTGCATATGAGAATCTTGATACAGCTAGAAGATACTATTTTGATCTTACCGAAGAAGGTAAAGATAGGATACTTAGTGATATCTTAACTGAAAGGTTAAAAGGAGAAATCAAGACTGCAACTGATTTTGGCATTATAGATAATCTATCTCCTAATGGATAGATATGGGGTATACGTAATGTACTATTAGATGATAGTGAAGTAGAATCTAGAAAGAGTAGTTATACTTAGATAGATCCTTCTAATGCAGAAGCTTACTCTGTACTTGATATGCTTTCAGACTATATGATCAACAGTATTATATCTGTAATGGAAGTAGAGAAAGTATTTAGTGGTGATCCGGCTTATTATAAGTTTTCATATGATAAAGGTGGACTATTAGATATATCAGTAGATAAGATCAAACGTTTAGGTGCTCTTACTTCTACAGGTACTAACAATAGACTTGACTTCTTTAATGATCCTATACGACAGGATTATACAGTAGCTGAATTGCAAGATTATGAAGTTGCTTCTAAACAGTATGCTGTATATGAAGAATTGTTTACTAGAGGTAGTATTAAAGAAGCTATTCAACAATTGGAAGGTATTGAGGCTTGGGATAATGTAAAAGATCTCACTATAAAGCAGATAGAAGAACTATATCCCAAAGCTGTAAGTATAGCTAGAGCTTCGGCTAAAATTGATGTAGAAGGATATAAAGAAGGTATAAATGTAGCAGATGCTGCTGTTTATATTAGTCCTAATATGTTTAGAGATCTCATGCGTATGCAAGGTAAATGGTCTCCAGCTATTAAGAGAGCGTTTGAAATACTTACTGATCCTGAAACAGCTGATAAATGGGAATCAGATCCTAAACTATATAAAGAAGCTAATAAAGTTATCTTGAATGCTTTGAAGTATATGGCAATGGGTACTCGTTTCAGTGTTAATGGTTTAGCTATTCCATACTTTAATAAGATGGCATTGTTTCCATTATTCAAATCTATAGCAACTGGTGATTTAAAGGCATTGTATGACCGTATGACAGGAGATAATCCTATTGATATGGTAATGTTTAACTCTGCTGTTAAAGCTGGTTCCGAGAGTCCTATTTCACCTTATGTAGGTACACATGAGTCAGAAATAGAGTTGAAGGATGGTCAAACTGTTTTATCTGCAGAACAGATGAAACAAGCAGAAGATGAACATCTTACTAACTTTGATAATTTGCATACTTATACTCAACAGTTTAAGTATTTGCGTCAACAGTTAGCTACCGATCCTCATGTGCATGATGAACAAATGACCGGTACTCAGTTTATGAAAGTAGCTCTATCCAACCTTATTGATACTGATATATACGGTAAAGATAAATTAACTGGAGCTGAGATTAAAGAAAGAGTAATGGGTTCTCTTAATAAATTATCTGATATAGGTAGAGAAGAACTTGCTGCTGAATTACTTAATCCGGATAATACAGTCAATGTATAGAAACTAGCATAGATGCTTAGAGAGGACGCAGAAGATTCTGATGCTAATGACAATATTATTACAGCTCTTACCACTGAGAATGGTGAATTAAGAATGCCTCTAGATGCTATATCTGATAACTCTTGGATTGAAAGTAGATTTATTGCTATGATCAATAAGAAGGTAGTAGATGTAAATATGCCTGGTGGTGCATTTATCCAGAGATCTACTTTTGGTCTTGAGGCTAGTAGCTCCAGAGTGATTACTCCTAAAATGATTAATAGTGGTAGATTACTCAAAGCTATTAATGAAGAAGGTTCTACTGATTCTGTAGTAAGTATCAATCTGTTCAAACATATGATACCTAACTATGAAAAAATGACTTTCGATCAAGCTAGACAATGGTTAATTGATAAATAGATCATTGGGGATAATGCTACAGCTAATGCTATTGGTTATCGTATTCCTACTCAGTCTATTGCTTCTATATCTGCGTTAAGGTTTGTAGATGTATTCCCAGAGATTATAGGTGATACTATTATGCTGCCAGAAGACTTTACTAAATTAACAGGTTCTGACTTTGATATTGATAAACTTTATATTGCTAGATATTCATATGACAATGATGGTAGACTTGTTACTGATCCAAATTCGCAATCAGGTATAAAGAATACTCTTCTCAATGCATATATGAATGTATTACTTAGCTTAGAGAATACTAACCAATTAAAGTTATCTATTGATAATGCTACAGGTAATGTTAAAGAGGTATTAAAAGATATAGAGAGTGGAAGATAGAAACATTATGTACAACCATTTGAGGTATATACTCCATCTTATCAGGAAGCTAGAAAGGCAGAATATACAGGTGGTAAAGCTGGTATTGGTCCATTTGCATTAAACAATGCACACCATATTCTTACATAGCTTACTCATTTGTAGATGGTAGATGATGAATTTACTACAGCTCTTAATCTTGTAGACTTAGGTAAGATATGGGATGATCCTACTCCTAGTAATCCTAAAGGTGGTAGAATATTAGACTGGTTATCAGCTATGATCAATGGTTTTGTAGATATAGCAAAAGATCCATATATTGTACGCTTGAACGTTAATGGATGGACTTACAATATGGTATCTTATTTGTTACGTACTGGTAAAGGTAGATCTACATTCTATTTTATGTCACAACCTATCCTTAAAGAAATGGCAGAAGCTGTTCTTAAGACTAAGGGTAAATATGGTATAGATAGAACTAAGAGTCCTTCTAGATTAGAAAGAGAGGCTATTGAATCAGTACTTGATAAATATGATCCAGATAAGGATATTCGTAAACGGTTTGCTAATCTCGATACTTAGGCTAAATCTATAGAGTATGCTGATCTATTTACAGAGATAGTTAATCCTGATACCGGTGAATATACTTATAGAACTCGAGAATTACTTAAGGAAGATGCTAAAGATAGTGCAGGTTATAGAACTGAGCAAGTAAGAATGTATTATGCATTCTAGGCTCTTAAACCTTATGCAGACGCTCTTGCTGATCTTGTAAAATATTCTAAAGTAGATACTAAGAAAACTGGTAAGAACTTTGCTGAACAATTGATATATCGTTACGGTATGTTAGACTTGGCTAATAGTCCTTATTTTGGTGAAGGTGAGATTAATAAATTCTATAATCAGACTTTCATTGAAACCAAAACTCAAAATAGTATTGACTTTGGTTATGGTATATTTGCTAATCAGTTGTTTAGGAATACTCCTGTGTTTACAGAGAGATTAACTAACGTTCTTGCGTTACTTGGTAGAAAGACTACTGCAACTAGTAAGATACTTAGTCCTATTATTCGTGGTATAGAATCTCAAATGAAGTCTGAGTTCTTCAATAGTCTTGGTATAGATATTAATAGTTTACTTACTGGTGATCAATCTGTACCTAAGAGATTAAATAACTTCAAACAGCGTATTATGAGAGGAGAATATCCGGAACTCCTTAGATATGACGGTAGAATAGCAAATGATTTCTTAGAATATCTACTACCAAATTTAGGAGCTTATGATGGATATGATTTTATTGATACTTCTGAGATAATACAAGGAGATCAATTGCAGGCTGATAACTTAATTAACTATTGGAGAGATCTACTAGAGCATCCAGATGAAAGAGTAAGAAAACTAGCTGAGGATTTAGCTGTGTATTCTTTCTATACTACTGGTGATAATAGTACTCAGAATGGTTTCTTTAAATATCTACCTAATAGTTATCGTATATCATCTGGATATAATAATTTTATCAAGAGTAAGCTGCACGACATTACAAATAATGGAGAGTTAAGTACTTTTGATAAGATGGATATTCTTGCTAATAACTGGCATAATGACGCTGTAGTCAAACCTATTAACTATTATAAGCAGACGGATGGTGGCTATATTATGATGAAACACGCTAGTATAGATGAATATCAAGTAGCTCCTAATATGATTATAGGTGAATACACTAGCAGTAATGATCCTGTTATTAGACCTATTAATTGGGTTAAAGTAGATGGAAATTCGTATCCTCTATTCCCTCCTATGGTTAAGTTTAGAGATTTAGGAGGTTATGCTCCTGAGAACTGGCATCTTTACTAGCTTATAGGTTACAGAGAATTTATGGATAGAAACAATAGAGTAGCCTATTCTCCTGTTTATGCGTTAATAAACAAGAAAGGTATGAAGTACAGAGGTCATACTATTGTAGAGTATAATAAAGCTGATACTGAATTACCTTTTAACTAGGAAAACTTAGCATACTTTGATTTAATGGATCCAGAATCTATTAAACCATATACTGATTTATCTACACAAAATATATTAAATCAATTACATTATATTAATGAGCTTCCTAGTTATAAGAATTAGAATTATGCTAGAGCTGAATAGGATAGAGTATATGAAGATCAGGATTACTCTGATGAAGACAATACTACTCCACTAAGCGATAAAGAAGAAGCCAACATGCAAGAACAAACTGTAATTAATTCTCCTGTAACTAAAATAATATCAGGAGCACAAACTGGAATCGATAGATTAGGTTTAGAAGTAGGAAAAGAGCTAGGAATTGAAACTGGTGGAACGACAACTCCAGGTTATTATACAGAAAATGGTATAGATTTGAGTATAAAAGATTTTGGAGTAGTAGAAATATCTCCAGAGTTACAACAAGGCAAAAGAGGAAAAGAGTTTTACTTACCACGTACTGAACAAAATGTAATTAATTCAGATGGTACTGCTTACTTTGCTACAAATGATGATTCGGCTGGTAGATATGCTACTGAACGTTTTGCTAAAAACCACAATAAACCTTTTATATTAAATCCAAATGGAGAACAATTAAGACAATGGTTAATAGATAATAACATTCAAACATTAAATGTAGCTGGTAATAGGGGAAGTAAAGTAACAGAAGAATTCTATTCCGAAGTTCGTAACACTCTCAAACAAGCTCTACAAATAAGAGAAAAAGTTCCAACTTACACTAATACTCAAGCATTAAGTATAATGGAATTGTATGATCTTGGTGAAAGAAGAATTAGAGAAGAATTATCTATGTTAGAACTCACCAAAGAAGAAATGCAAACTTATCTTAATGAATTTGCTGAAATGATGCGAGAAGAAAATGTTACTACTAGAGAACAAGTAGAAGGTGTTGTTAATAAATTCATCTGTCAATTATGATAAAATGTCCAAATAAAAAACTTCCAGAATGGAAGGAATTAGTTGAAGCAATAGGTGAAAACGATGCCTATTATGTTTGGGACTAGAATGATGGTAATAGCTTAGATAAGGCTCCCAATGGGGAGCCGTCTGAGCAATTTCAGAAACTAGTTGAATACTTTAAAGGAGATAGATAGGAAGCTTTAAAAGTAAGAGCTTTAACTTTCTCTTAGGGGTTTAAAACTTACTATGGAAATAAAGCTCTAGATAGTAAGAATGAAGCTATTCTTAGTCCTACTGATATAGTTAAACTTAGACAGAATGCTAATAATACTTTCTAGTTAGATGGTTTTACTCAAGAACAAATATCTACTTTAAAGGAGTTTACTAATCACTTTAATAAAATATAGGATGGTCTAAAGAACCGTATTAATTCTGTAAAGAGATATGCTAAAAAGAATATCAAATTAGAAAATGAATTGAATAGTCTTATTAGTAATCTAGCTAGTTCTGAGGCTGTTGAAGGTACTGTGCAATTCGTAGATCATGTTCAATCCTCTATTGCAGACAGTATTAAGTTCTTAAATAAACCTATCAATGAAGTAAATGCTAAATAGATTAGGCAATTATCCGAAGACTACATAGGTTTCTACAAACCTCTGATGGATAAGGTTCAATATATGTTAGATACTACAGATATATTCAATGATATTCCAGATTATGATTTGTTTAAATAGAGAGTGTTAGATCTGAATGCTTAGCTTACTATAGTTAACAATAAATTTAATAATTTACTTAGAAACAAAGGTAGTTAGGAATTAGTCAAGTACCTACAGTCAAGAAATACCCCTCAAGAGTATATAGATAAAGTACTTAATTGGTTAGATAGTCCTACTAATGATAATAGTCTATTATCTGTATGGTTTGGTATGAGTAGTGAGAGTGATAATATGGTTATAGCTTCTATAGCTAATATACTTACTAATACTATGAATGCTACTGATAGATAGACTTATGAGAAGGGTACAGAACTAGTTAAAGTACTATAGCCAGCTAAAACTAAGTATGGAGATGATGTACAAACACTCTTATATGAAAAGACTAAAGATGGAAAATATACTGGTTACTTAGTAAGAGATAGGAACTATGGTCAATTCTATACTGATTAGAAAGCTTATATGGATAAGCTAGCTGAGAAACTAAAGATAGCTAAAGACTAGAATGGTTTATATCTTATTACAGATGATAATAGTTAGAAATGGTATGATGGTCTAAATGAATTTTATTCTAAAAATGCGGAAAGAAAATACAAACCAGAATACTATAAGCTAAGAAATGAGATGCTTAGTCCTATCACTAGAGATGCAGTTAATGAAATATAGGAAGCAATCAATTAGGTATTAGACTCTGTTACTATAGATGATATGGTATACGATAATCTTCTTAATCCTCAAATGTATCAAAGACTAATTGATCTACAGAGAGAAAAGAAGATGTTATCTGCAGAGTTTAACTTAGATGGTTCTCCTAAATCTGGAGATGCAGCTATTATAGCAAAAGAACTTAGAGCATTTAATGAAGTTGTAGGAGTAGATAATAAATTTGTACCAGATTGGGACAGGTTTAGAAAAGACGAAGCTAAAGTAATAGAAAAATATGGTGCTAATTCACCAGAATATTTATTATGGAAAGAGCGTAATACTCGCACTAGATGGACAGAAGAGTTTTATGAAAGAATAGCTAATCTCGATAGACCTAATCAAAGTGATACATATAATGATTTAGTAGAAAAGAGGAGACAAATATTATCTATCTATAGAAATCCTGTAACAGGATTAGTAGATGATACTATATCAGACAGAGAAAGAGCTCTATTAAGAAGATTAGATCAAGATATTGCTGATGCTTATGTAGGTGCTCCTCCATAGTAGGACGCTAAAGATAAGTTCAGTGATTTTGCAACTATAACTCCTACTGAATAGTATTATAAAGATTATAGAGCTGCTCAAGCTATGGGTGATATATATTTCACTGACTGGTTTGACGCTAATCACTATGAAGACTTTAGAGGTGTAATGCATCCAGCTAGCTATTATACTACACTTAAACCTAAAGATGAATTCATAGATTAGTATAGTGAAACTGTACCAGCTAATAGGTATTCTACTTTAGATAAATCTTCATAGTATTATAACAAGAATTGGGATCCTAATGGTCCTGCTATACAGCCTAACAAGAAAGTGTATGATAACAGTAAAGCATACAAGGCAGTAATGTCTAAACCTGCTGTTAAGAAACTCTATAATGCTGTTCTAAATACTATTACAGAAAGTAATAGAAAAATATCCTATATTACTAATGTTAATAACTACAAGCTTCCTTAGATTGAAGCTAAGATGCTTAGAGCTATTAGTAGATAGAATGGTGTATTAGAATAGATTAAATATGTATTCTCTGATGTTATTACAACTAAATCGGATGATATAGACTTTGTAGATGAATTTGCCACTAAGCCAAATGGAGAGCCACTAAAGATTATACCTACTAGGTTTATAAAGATGTTAGATGATCCTAATAATATATCTACTGATGCAGTTGCATCTGCTATATAGTATTATAATATGGCATCTAACTACGAGAATATGTCTGAATAGAGAGATGAAATAGAATTATTACTTAATCTATTAAAGACTTAGTAGATTACTACTAAATAGGGCATTAAACAACCTGGTTCATCTAACATATATCAATAGGCTCAATTATTAGTAGATAGAATATTGTATGGTAAGAATAAAATACCTCTAAAAGGAGAATTACTTGGTAAAGATATTAACTTCTCTAAGCTATTAGGCAATGTAAGGGAATATATTACAAAAGTTAACTTGGCATATAATCTATGGTCTGCTGGTACTTCTTTCTTCACAGATGTTACTTATACTACTCTTGAAGCTAAGGTAGGTAGATTCTTTGACTTAGAAGATATGGCGTTTGCACGTAGTTAGTTCAGTCAATCTATACCAGATATATTAGCTAATACTGGTAATCCATTACCAATAGATAAACTGTCATATCTAATGTAGTTAAATCAAGTAGTAAAAGGTAATAAAGAAACCTTTGATAGACTTGAAGATAGTTAGACAATAAGAGCTATTAATCAAAACTTCTGGTTTATGGGTTATACTCAGGCTGATTATACAGTTAAGAGTCATACTCTTATGGCTACATACCATAATTACAGGCTAATTCCTGGTTATGGATTTATGAGTAAACAAGCTTATATTCAAAGATTCTATCCTAATGATTAGAAGAAAGGTGCAGTAGAATTTAAGCAGATTAAGACTACTTTATGGGATGCTTATGACTTTAAAAATGGTACTGGTACAGTAAATAAAAAGTATGAGAAATTTGTTACAGAGAATGTAAAGAATGAAGTAATGAATAGAATCAATGTGTTATCTAGACGTATTGATGGTACTGTTAGGGAAGTAGATAAAGGCAAGGTACACGCTCATGCCATAGCTAGTTATGTTACTCAGCATCGTAACTTTATGATTCAAGGTATTCATAATAGATTAAAATCTAAAACATTTAATCTAGATTTAGGAGTAGAAGAAGAGGGTTACTATCGTACTATGGGTAAGTTCGTCAAAGGTTTATATAGTAATAAACACTTTGCATTAGCTGATATGCTTAAAGACTATAATAATCTATAGGAATACGAGCAATATGCTATTAGTAGAACTCTTAATGAATTAGCTTTAGTAACTGCCTCTACTGTTGTTGCTCTATCATTAGCTACTTTAGTAGATGGTGATGATGAATATGATACTTGGTTGAGTTAGGCAATTACTTATTTAGCACTTAGATCTGCATTTGAATTCCGTACTATGTATAATCCTATGGAGCTTATGTCCATGATTAAATCGCCTACCGCTGCATTTAGTTGGTTTGATAATGCTTATGGAGTATTAGGTGTACTTAATCCATTCTCATATATATATGCTAGATCACCATTTGATTTAATAGATAGAGGTCCTTATGAGGGTATGCCTAGAGTAGTAAGAACTATTTCTAAACTTACTACTATTAAGAATATTATTGAAGCACAAGATCCGAAATCGAAACGAAATTATTTATAGAATCAATTGATGTCGTTCTAAAGTTTCTATCACAATTATCAAACATTTGGGATAAGGGATAAAAAAATAGCCTGTTAGCGTAAAAACTAACAGGCTTTCTTCGTTATAAGACACCACTCTCATAACTTAAAAAGTCACGAGGTTTAGTAATAGCTTTTATGCTCTCACCATAAGCATAAGAGCTAAGAAACAATCTATGAATTAGATTGGGAACTGTCATGGAAACCCAAAATCTACTAATTTCTAACGCTGCTTCTGGTTTAATAACCTTACCAATCTCTTTTAGACTTCTTATATCTTTTTTATACTCTATTATATTAAAACAATAAAGTATGTAATGTTTTTTATCAATCTTAATATACTTAATATGATGTAAAGTATCTAGTTTGCTAAACTTTAAATACCTATTCATTGATTCTATAGTATTTACTGAAGTATCGTATAGCATAAAGACTTTATCTTCTAGATAAGGTCTATCTATATCCTCAGTATAAGCGTTTATAAAACCACTTTCTACAGATATATCTACTAAAGATATATTAGGATCAATTAAAGGTACAATATATATACTTACATCATTCAAGTTGTTCAATTCCACCATTAGTATAATACTCTATAGTATGATCCCAATCGTTTGAATTGATATGATATGATATTCTTTGTAAAACGTCAGATATTACATTTTTACGATTTAGTAATTCATCCTCGTTAAACATGTTAAATACTCTCACTTCATTGTTTCCATTTGTCTGAATAGCGATTATATATGCTTCCAAATCATAATCATCTACATTAAGATTCAGTTCATTAAGCATATACCAAGTAATAGCACAAATGTAAAAAGCTATTTGCCTGTAATAATCGAATTCTTCTACAGAATGTTTAAAATTATAAACATCACTTGTAGTTTTAAGGTCTATCAAAATGATTTTCTTATTAACATGGTCAAACATTACTCTGTCAAGTAACGACTTACAAGGTATTCCCTTATAATCCCAATTAATATGAAACTCATTATGACATTCATATGTAGTAGGAACATCAAATAACAACTTATTAGCTGCAACATGTTCCTCAAGATTAGTCTTAATCTGTTTTAGCATAGTAAGATCAGAAAAGGAAATTATCTTTTTCTTATCACCTATTTCCAAATACTTTATGTACTTTCCATAGTTTTCTACTATACTTTTTGCTTCAGTTAACTTCTGTTCGTCTGACTTCTTATTATTATAAGCAAAGTTATATGCCGATAATAATATACTCTCCTCTGATTCAAGAGGATCTGTCAGTTTGTAGTTATAATACTTTTCACATAGGTCTTTCTGTTGTTTTACTCTTGGCACTTCGAAATCTAATATTTCGTAATCTTTCCAAAACTCTTCTGGTTGAAGAATATATTCATGTATCATAGTACCTTTCTCAAGATACTTTCCACTAATACCTTCTTCTTTTCCATCAAGCATATCACGTAGATATCTTGGTCCTTTTTTCAAAAACCATCCGATAGCTGAATTAGATATACGAGTATTATCTTCATAGTACGGTATATCAATTTTCATTTTTCTCATTATCTAAAACAAAGCTTTTGAATTCTTCGAGTTCTTTAATGCCTTTCTTAGTATTCTGCATTTCTTTATAATACATAAATGCTCTAGTTACATCTCCACATTCAAGACAATTCCATATTGCATCTTTACTTCTGTTTATAGACTCTTCTCGAAGAATAATCATAGATTTTACTTCATTCTTTACTTTACGAATTAAAAGAAGCTCATCAATCTTCTCCTTCGCTTTCTTCACTATCTTCTGTATCAGGTTCATCTTCTATCTCCTCTCCAGTTATTGGTAATTCTATTTCATCTTCCTCAGACATCATTCCGAGATATTCTTTCTGAAGTGCAAAGAATTCTTTTACTTCATCCATACCTATATTGTTTCCTTTTAACGCACTAAATGTCTTAAAAGAATCAATAAGTATAGCTAAATATTCTTTGTTTATTTCAATCTTATCACTAGGCGTCATTACTTCTATCTCTATAGGTTTCCAACCTTTTTTGCGATTATACATATCATTTAACATAGAACAGTTGAATGCTTTATTCTCTTCCTTAGAAGATCCATCATGCCAATGTCCATATAAATGAATAAACTCTTTAGGACTAATCTTTTCTAAACTAACTCCTAACATCATATTTTCATATGGATTATCATGAGTAATCAGAACGTCTACGTCCTTTGGAATATCGTTATATTCTGTATAAGAGCTTTCAAAAGCCCATCTACCTTCCTGAAAGGGTATAGGATTTATAAATGGACATCCGTAGAACTTAATCTCATTATATGTATACTCTTCATTTATTAGTATTACTAATTTACCATTAGTACGTACTGATAAATCTTGTTTGAGTTCGCTAAGATAACCTTTTTTATAGGCATCTTCTAGAAAGAAATCATGATTACCTGGAGTAATAATAACTTTATCACATGGTTGTCGGTTAACCCAACTAGCAAATCTATTATACCACCATTTACGAGATGCATCCAAAGCTCGTTGATCATTTAAACCAACTATATCTCCGCAGATACACAATACATCGCATACAGGAGTATCGATAAACTCACCATGTATATCGCTTATTCCACATATTTTCATAATAGAAAATTAAAGGCAGGATTTCTCCTGCCTATTTTTTTAGCAATCGCAAGGCATGTAATCATCTTCGTCATCTTCATCAAAATTGATAGTAGTTACTTCACTATCTGATTCTGAATCATCTTCGGAATGTTTTCCGTTCTTATTGACAATGTTCATATCCTTCAAAATATCTTTGTTAGACAATTCGGAGAACATCAACTTTTCATCAATAAATGACAGAATATTATCAATAGATAACAAATTGAAGTTATTTACAATAAAATCATAAGTTTCTTCAATATCCTTCTCAGCAATACCCTTATCTTTCAGGATTTCCTTCAAGAAACGAGCATTATCATTCGCTTCAAAATGACGGCTATAACGTACACGAGAACAGCGATCTTTCAAATAACTATTCACTCTGTCTTCATTATTACATGTAAACAGAACAAGTTTCTTTGCATTAGTCTGCACACCATCTAACCATCCTAACAAGTCTTCTGTATCCCAATGCTTGTCTACCTCATCAAAGATGACAGCAACCGGACAAGAGAACTTACAGAAAAAGTCATTGATTTTACTTGTCGGGAAATCCTCATTTACTACAATGACAGGAAAACCCGAATTTCGTGCAATTACTTTTGCCATAACAGTTTTGCCAGTGCCCTTGATACCACTGAGCATTACACCAGTAGAAAGTTTACTGGTCTTTTCAAAATAGGTATTGACACGATGAATAAACGTCTTATCATCTTCTGTCAAATACACTTTTGGAGGCAAGTTTAGTGATCCATCTTCTTCAAAGTACGACATACCTTCGTAACGATTGTACTTCAAATTATACACTTTACCGTTGATCAAATCATAATCAAGACCAGTGGGTTTAGTCACTATTTTACTACCTAATTTTATAAATTCTGACATAATCTGTTATTTTTTAGTTTTTAATTCGTCGATCATAGCATCGACTTGTTTTTGGTTACGAACTAAGTATAACTTATAGTTCGCTTTACTCTGCATTAGAGTATATTTGAAAATTTTCCAGCGCAATGGGAATGAATCTCCCATGAGTCCTTTACATTCTATTATAAAGTCCTTGCCTACGAAGTCAGGTAAATAAGTCATAGCTCTTACCTTCTCTCCGTTATACTCAAATTTGGGTATTAACTCAAAGTGAGTTGACTCATATTCAGCTGGAATCTTAGCTTCTTTCAGTTTTTTATAAGTATAAGTTTCAAGTTTACTTCGGAACTTTATACCATTGTAGACATTAGGTGTAGCATTTCTTACTCTACTTTTTGTCTATTTCTTTTTATTTTTTGGTTTCATATTTCCAAATATATCCGTTAGGATCTTTGTGTAAATTATTACAATAACCACTTATTGTACTCTTAGATAAATTACTAAACTCTGCAGCTTCTTTTAAACTTATATAGATACATATTAAACGTTTTTCTTTATCAAATTTTAATACCTTCTTATATTTCTTAAGTGGCAATTTGTTGTAGTTCATATTATACTTTCTAGTACACCATTCAAGATTATTAACATTATTGTTATATTTGTTTTCATCTTTATGGTTAACATCTGTATAATTATTTGTATTTTCTAAAAAAGTAATAGCTACTAATCTGTGTACAGTTTTCGTTTCTATTTTACTATTTTTAGATAAATTTACTTGTAAGTATCCTGAGTTTTTAGCAAATTGCTGTAGTATTTTACCTTTTATCTTTCTAGTAGTATAACGATCTCTCTTAACTACTCTATCAATTGATCTTATTCTTCCAAAATTAGAAGCTTCGTAATTTTCATAATTTGGTATAACTTTCCAAATTTCATTCTCTTTTTTCATGCTGTTAAATTATATAAACATATAATATTATAACGCATGTTTATATTGTTTGTTAACAATTTTCTCTATTTCTTTCTTTACAACTTCAAAGTTATTTAACTTTACAGCATCTGATACATCTTTTGCATTTAAATACTTTGGTATAAAACAAGCTTCTAAGCCTGTTTTAAGGCTCACCTTACGACTATATTTAACTCCAGCTGCATCTCTATCAAAGAGTATAATAATGCGCTTAAAACGCTTCTTAAGGTCTTCTAAAATATCATCTGGTATAAACGTACTTTCTGATGATGGGGATATTGCTGGTATTCCCATCTCATATAGACACATTACATCTTTTAAACTCTTAGTAATAAAGAGTATGTCACCTTTCTTAGGTAGTTGCTTAAAGCCTTGTATATCATACTCAGTTAGATTGTTTCTCCACTTTGTATACTTATCTCCTAATGGTCTATAGATTTTAAAGTTATTATAAACTTTATAAGCATACATAGGATTATCATTCTTATATATACCTTTTACTATACCATTACATAGATAATACTTAATACTACTTACATCATACTTCTTTAGTGTGGGTAGAGAAATATGAAACTGAGACCAATAATTGGTATCGACTGAAGTGAAATTCTGTCTTACTATACCAATTACTGTCTCAGAAGAAGGTATGTATTGCTTTGAGCTATCGAGTTTAGTGTCTGGAGTAATCTTTAACTGATCTACTATGTCACTTAGTATATCATTGTAATTAGTTATACCTTTAAGTAAAGATACAAACTTAACTACATTACCACATTCACCATTACCATGATCCTTGAACAAAAGTTGTCTTGTTCGCTTACTATAGTAGATTCCAAAAGAAGGGTTTTTATCCTTCCGAAAGGGACTATTATAGATAGCTCCAACCTTAAACTGCCCAAGGTAGTGAGCATATATGTCGTATTCGGTTACTTTAGATAATATATAATCCAAAGTAATAGTTGTGGGTAGTTTTACCCTTCTTTTATCATACATACTTTGTACGATTGGTTAGTTGCGGACGTAGGATTCGAACCTCGTCTCTAGATTATGAGTCTAGTGAGCTACCATTGCTCCACCTCCGCAGTATATCCTATAGCACTTACTATAGGATAATATTTGTTAAAATTAGTAAATTCAGTGAACTATCTCCTAGTTATCTTTTTCAGTTTCTGTTTGCAGAGATATCTGGTTGTATAGAAAAGCTCTAGTACTATATTTTACTCATGTTGGTCCAAATAACTTATGAACCTCAAGCAATATTCAACTCGGCAAAATCTATAGTGCAAATATTAAGAGACAGAAAAATCTTCCTATGCTCTATAACACGGAAGCTATTCTTCCCCTAACTGACAAAATCGATTGATATCTTGTAGGACTCAAACCTACCATTTAAATAATGACTTTACATTTCATCACTATATGGGATATCATATAGCTGCTGTTCATCGCATATCAATATCATTCAACTTTGAATAACTGTTCAATTTCTTTTATTTTTGCATCTGCTGACTCTTTAGTCAAACATTGTCCGTTATTAATGACTACGTTCTCTTTAGTCTGTTCTAGTTTCATTGGTACTGAATGTCCCATTCCAAAGCCATTCTTATAATGACCTTTTTGATGAGCAAACATAAAATACCTAAAAAACCAAGGACTAATACCATTTAATATTAGACCTTTATTTAACGCATCTTCATGCCGTTTAAGACATACTTCTAGTTGATAGTGTACACCATTTTCTTCTCGAAACTTTCCACTTGGATCATCAGTAGAATCGCAAGCCCATACTGCAACACGATAGCCCATTGCTTCTAGCATATCTACTATTTGCATAGCTGTATAAGCTTTGTTGATCATAGCACTTGCTCCGACACAACAATTCTCTGATATAACTACATATACATTAACTAAACGTCCACTTCCGATTCCGTACGTTTTGACTCGTTTTCGCATTGCTGGAAAACCTTCAAGAAGTCTATCATAGTTTAAGTCATCTCCATCAAATTCATCATAAACATATTTACGAGAAGAGCCTCCTAGACTAATGTCTATTTCAATCTCTTTGAGATTATCAAGACCCTTCTGATAATTATATTTACTTTTCAAAATTTCTTCAAGTCCTAGACCTCTAAAACGTTCGTCATCTTCTTTTAAATGATATCTACAATCATTAATATTCCCATCCTCTGTAGGATTAAGAGCATCAGTGTAAAAATCGTGTATGTTGTCATACACATATGTTAAGTCTTTCATGATTAAGCTGCTTGTTGTTTTCCTCTTATCCTCTGTTGCATTTCTAAAACTCGAGTGATAATATCTGAACCTGAGGGTATCCACGAAGGTCTATCTCCAGGTTTACTGTGTCTTTCCATTTCTCTCTTCTCTTCCTTTAGCCATTCTTCGAGCTGTTTCTTCTCGTTTTCAGACCAATTAACAATTAGACGTTCTGCCCAATCTTGGAAGTGATGATATTTAAGATTATGACCCGCTTGAATCATACGAGTAGAAAGTACTTTACGTACACTTGTCTTTGCAACAAATTTACGAAGTAAGTTTACATAAGCAACAACTTCATCATCATACTGACTTTCGTATTTTGCAGAGTACGTAACTTCCACAATACCGCCTACAAAACGGTCTATGGTCGACGCATCTAACTGGTTATTTGCTACATATTGACGGTCGCATCCAAAACCAAAAGTATTACTAGTAGCTATAATAATACACTTCGGATGCCGATGAACTAAGCCCGTAGTAGTCTCAATTTCATCATTAGCTAACGCAGCATTCAAGATCTGGGCAACTGTCGGATCTAATGCGGTTATCTCGTCAATCAATATAATAGATGGTTTAGCGTAAAACTCCCCAAAACGAGTAGCTTCACGAGTCGGATACTTATAACCAATAAACTCGGTAGCCGACGTACCAATACCACAAGAAATACAAAGATATGGAAGATCCATATCCTCTGCAACATTTCTTGCCATTGTACTCTTTCCGCAACCTGCGGGGCCTACCATCCATATATTCTTTATGCCGGCCTCTATAGTCCTACGTAACTTTTCATCCGGCTCAAGACTAGTGAAGTTGAATCCCAACTGTTTGCTAGTCTCTAGAAACTTTAGTCTCTCTGCTTCTTTACTTTGTCTATCATAGGTATCAAGTAATTCTCCAATCTCTTTCTCTTTCATCTTAGGAGTGAGACTGTTAATTATCTTAATTCCTGTCATAGAGGTTTTATATTCATTACCTAGATAGTCAACAAAAACAAATTTGCCATAGGAATCTTTAAGCATATAAAGATCCTTTCGTTGATTCAATCTTTTCTTCTTCCCGTCTTCTTTGATAGTAGTAGAAATGGCAGCATAAATTACTTGACCCTCCTTGAGTTCGTCTCGCTTTATGTTCTGTCCATCAACCGTATTGATACCATTAAATGTATATCTAGGGTCTACTATATCAATATCTTTGTTGAAAAAATGTTTATTAATAAATTTTGACAATCGCATTTTTAAATTGATTTTAGTAAAACAAAAAGGGTAGCTTTTGCTACCCTCAAATCTTTTTAAAACGTGCAACAGAGATCTTTCCTTTTATCAAAAAGGGTAGCTTTTGCTACATCTCCATTGCACGTATCCGCTACTTAAAGCCTAGCGTAGGCAGCTGTTTATACTAATCTTAAAATGGCAATCCGTTTGGATCTGCATTATCAGAACTAGTACTTATACTAGTCAGATTAGCAACTGGTGTCTCTGTGTCAGCAACAACAGGTTTTGTGAAATTATCGATTCGCAATTCAGTAATGCTAGAAGTCTGTCCTTCGGGCAATACCATCGGTTCGATAAATGTATATCGTGCATAAGACGGAAGAGTAGTATATCCCTTATCGTTATATACAATCTTCACTCTCAATTTCTTAGATTTATCAGCATTATTCAAATAGTTTACTACTTCTTGAGAGAACTCTTCAAAGCTAGTTCCATTGAATACAAGCTGTTCGTCACTATACCAACACAACAGAATTTGCATCATACGGGAGAACTGAGTATCCTCTTTCTTCTGCAATGCGCTATCATCCATACCTTCAAATTTGGTAGGTTTCCACTCTGTTTGGGTAAGTGTTGCACCGTTTTTCTCGAAAACGATTTCAAGAAATTTCAATCCTGTAGGAGATTCAGCTACTCTTGCACTTTTCAAAGTTACATTTTCGTGAATACCTGCGGGAATAAATTTTACATCATTTTTTACTATCTGTTGTGCTCTTTCTTTACTATACATATCTTATAATCTTTTTACTCTGGTAAATAAATCTTATCCCAATGAGTTGTTATCTCATTGTTCTCATTACTCTCTGCTATAACAATCTTTTGTCCTCGTAGATGTGGTGCTCGTGCTTCTCTTACAGAGTTATCTCCCCCTTCGAAAGAGATAATAGTTTCGTTTTTCTTTCGATAAACATAACCTACAGCATCAGCTTCACCACATACAATATCTCCTAGTCTTCCGACTAAGTCTATTGCCATCTCTGTTAGTTCTTCACCTTCTTTATTGATCATCTTATCTTTAGTATGACCAATTAAAATGAAGTTCTCACAGAGATCCTTAAACATAAATATAACCTTTTTAACTGCTTCTCGAATATATAAGTAACCAGACCCGTTAGGGAGCTGTCTTACATCTTCACCTTTAAAAGCTTTACCCATTGGAGTTTGGCGATACAAAGTAGCTGCATAAGGTAAACAGATCTCTTCTAAGCGTGTTGCATTATCAATTGCAATATACTTATAAGGTTTCTGTCCTGTTTCATTTATCTTTTTACGTATTTGATTTGCGATTTCTCCTAAATCATTTACGCTACGAGCTTGAATAGAGAGTGCTTCCAAGAATTCGGAACCACCCTCTAAGTCAACAATCAAACAATTGTCTAGTTGTGAAAGTAATGTAGTTTTACCAGATTTTGGTTTGCCAAACAGTATTAGAAATCTGGGATTCTGTACTTTTGGTTTATTTTTAACAGTTGGTAGTACTAACATACAAAAATAGGTTTACTACTTTATATGATATGATAGTATCTGATAAAATTTGAAAGAGTCTGATATTATAAAGTAAAAATTAGAGACTTAAATTGGCATTAAGCTCAGCATTAATCTCAGTACTATTATTTACCATAATAATAATGTTATTAATGACAGTCTTTTCTTCTTTCGGCAAACTACGATAGTAGCCGGCGAAGTTGTTTTTCGGGATAAGCTTATAGCCTACCTGGATGAAATTAGCATACTCACGTACGGGAGTTCCATCTTCAAGACGGAAATCATACAGAGGTGCATAATCACGCTGTGTCTTAGCATAATCGTCAAGACGTTTCATAGCTAGCTCAAACTGAGTTGCCATGTTATAATTTTCTTCCCGTTCAAACGGGCAATAGCGACATTTTGCATATTTTGCTACGTCGCAACGAGAAAAGTAATCACGACCGAAACGAATTTTATTGTTCGGTCCAATATACTGATAACTAAACGGACTTTCTTCGGTGTCAATACCGTCGATTGTGAGTTCTGGATAAGCCATGACTAGACGTTTCAAAAGATAATTCTTATACTCGCCTTTGGCGTCACACTTAATATTCGGGGTTGTTATCGTAAATGCTTTCATATTCAGCCTATTTTTTTATTGTTGTTAAATACTACTTTTTGCTGCTCAGTAGTATCCCTGTTAACTTCTTTCAGTTTCCCATACTTAAGTTCGTTATCAAACTCTAATATACAAGGTTCTCCTCCATCTCTTACTTTTAAGAAATGTAGATATACCTTATTTTTTACAGGTAAGCGATTGATGCCGTAACTCGTAATATTGAGTAACTCTGGTCGTGATAGTGCTACCACGAAGTCGCTAGCTTGGAAAATTGCATCTGAAGCAGCTAAATCACTACGCAACGGAAAGTGCATAGATGGATTGTTTATTCGATCAGGTAATTCAATATTTCGATTCATCTGTGAAATCTGTATAATACTCGTATTAGAAAGTTTCTTTTTACGAATAAACATCTTCTGTAAATCTACTATTGTTCCACGTTCCGTATCTCCTTCAACCAATAATGCATGATCTAGGATTACAATTAGCCATTTACCTGCGGCTACTGTTTCATGGAAATAATCTATAGTTTTTTCGATATTTGCGACATTACTTGGAGTATCTACATAGTACACTTTGTACTGTTTCAATTTTTCAGCTTCCCTTTCAACTTCTTGATAAGTAAGCTCATCCATACTGTCTTCCGCACTGTATATTTCTGCCGTAGTGCGATTCAATCGATTACTTAGCTTTCTACCAATTTGGCGATAACTAAGCATCTCAAACGAAAAATTTAAGATTACAATTTCTTGATCTTTATTCAAATCAATTAAATCAGTTTCTAACGTATTTGTAAATGCTGATTTACCCGAACCCGAAGTACCTGCGATAGTTAGAATCATATTTGGTTCTAATCCACCACAACATACTTTATTAAACTTAGACCATCCTGTTTTAAGAGGTACTATAGTTTTATCCTTTCTAGCTTTTATATAAGCTAAGGACTCATCTGTTACTTGTGAGATAGTCCTAAAAGGTAAGGTATTAAATGACTCCTGATCCATACGGCAAGTCCTCATTTATTGGGTTATCATTCATTTGCTCTTCGTAACACTCCCACTCATGTTGAGTGAGCCATTTCCACATAGTCTTCATATAACCCATTTTGCCTGTTCGCATCTTATCATCGATTTCATATCTTAAACAAGCCATGATATGATCATGCATTGCTTTAGATTTGCCGATAATACGGTTATATTCTTTTCTACATTTGTTTACATTTGCTCTTAGATAGCCTTTAGTGCCATCAGGTCTTGTAACATAAACTGGAAATACTTCATAGAACTGGTCAAACATACTTTCTTGATCTCTTTTAATAGAGAGAAGGAGCTGTTCTGAAGCACTATAAATTTTATTGTCGTCAGAAGTAGTAACTACGACAATGTTACGTTGAATTAAGTCTTGTATTTCTTCTTCATTAACTCGGCTGAGAAGTTCATGAATGTCTTGATTATTTGTTTGATTCTCATTCAATACAAGGCTAATAAATACTAATTGATTAATTGATATATCAAATTTATTTAATAGAGAGGTATCTAATTCTAGTATCATAATACATTAAAGTTTTATGACAAATGCACTAAGAATTTGATACTATTTGTTAGAGTCTGTTAAAACAGTTCTAATTGTCTTGGTTTTAATTCCTCTACTATCTTAAGAGCTTCTCTTAGATAATATCGATAATTAATATTGCGTTGTTCGATAGGTTTATCATCGAATTTATTCAATAAAGTAACACCAGAGGATGCTAACATATTCTGATATGAACGTGCACTAGCTTTAAATTGCTCTACTCCTACATAAGGAACATCACGCTCTACTATTTCGCCTTCCTTATAACCAGTAGGCTTCCATTTCCATAGATATCCACCATCAGTAGATGCATAGAAACGATTAGTTCTCTGTTGTTCTTCATTCATATACTCAACATGCCACTGTTTTCCAGTCTTCTCAGACATTAAGAATTTCTTAATATCTTTACAACCTTCAATAGTTTCTTTTACAGGTATTCCGTCTATAAAGTACCTAATTACAGCTTCAGGAATTATCTTTGCAGATAATCCTTTACCTAATAGTACTTTAGTAATAAACATACCTTTTGTCTTGATTAAATCAGGATTCTTGCTTTCGCTATATCCTTCTTTAACTGCTATATAATCATTAATAGCATATTGATACATAGCTTCAAAACGATCTTCTTCAAGAGTAAGTTTAGTAAGCTGTTCCCAATTTCTACAAATGTTGTTGACTTCTTGATAGCTGTCTCTCTTAAGTAATACAAATAAACCATCTGTATTAGCTTGGACGATTCGACATCCTATTTGAGTTAATTTCTCAGCTAACATTAGTAATAGCAACTGTCCATTTATACGAATCTGCATTACTGCATATGGACTATAACAAAAGTTATGTTCATTCTGTAGATTACCTGATAAACCATTCAACGCTAACTTTAATGTCTCATTCTTTACCTTATCTCCATTATGTTTCGCTTCTATTCTCTCATCTTTGATTTGAGAATATACTTCAAGGAATTCTGGACCTAAATGTTTAGGATAGAATCCATATTCGATTAACATACTGGGGTATAGTGATGCGACATCGATGTCTATAAGCATTTCATCTTCCTTAGGAATAATAATTTCAGGATCATTCTTAGAATGTATCCCTCCTACTCCTACGGTATAGCGTAATCCTTCGAAAACAAAATTGTTTTCATATCCTTTTCTACCTGGAGAAACTACCTGACTTTTCATGTCATCTAGTACTCTTTGTAGTATTGGACTATCAAATTTGATAAACGGTAATATTACATCCCTTAATGGTATATAATCCATTGGAGATCTTAGCTTTTCTATATCCCACCAAGACAAACCTGTCTTTTCGAGATATTTCTTAGTTAAAATCTTCATTCCAATGTTAACACCATCCTTACTAAGGACTCGTACTCCGTATTCATTTTCAATAGCGATACGCAAATCAATATCTTTCTTGCATCTATTAAGCAATTCAGTAGTAGACTCAATATCATTAATATTGTACTCTATCATACTGTCGAAATCCTCTAATGGAAGAGGCTTTGACCAATCACATACAAATTCCTGTACATTAGGATATTGCATTGTTACTTGGATCTCCTTCAAACCTACTCTAAGTTTATTTGAATATAACATAGTAAGCAAATCAAAAGTATCAAACCATATCTGATACTTCCAATGTTTCCATGCATCTATGTCATCATCCTTAGATGTAGTTATAGTTCTACTTAGGTTAAATAGAGAGCTACATATAGTAGCTACATTGTAACTCATCAATCTATCTTCATACTCAATTATATAGTTTATAATTGGATTATCATAATGCAGGTTATTATACCCACAGAAGATAACTCTTGAATCTATTTCTAGATTCGTAGTATAGAAATCTCCCCACTTAATATAAGTATCTACTTGTTTAAAGAACTTAACTAATTCTCTTAGTTCATTCTTCCTTTGAGAAATCTCAAACTTATAGATATCGCCTGTTTCTGTATCTTTAACAGAACAGTGAAAGATATTTTGAAATACCTCGATATCGAATACAAATACCGCTTTTCCACGTATTTGCATATATTAAAGTTTAGATTTTTGTTCCTATAGCCAGATTCGAACTGGCGCAAATCACACTATTTCTAGCGGCTCTATCCACTGAGCTATATAGGATCCTTTTAATTATTGTTTTATTGTCTAATTAAACCTTTACGGTTTGTAATTCTAATAGAAACAAATCTACCTTAGAATCATCAAAGAAGCAATCGTATTTAGTTCCCCTCAAACAATTTGAGGCTTCTGGGAACATAGAGTATGCTGTATTAAATACTGCTTGACCATACCGAATTTCGGTATTCACTCTGATTAACTTATCTGCATTACGTTTAATGTAGATACAGTCTAATTGATCTGGATTCTGTTTTAACATTACGCTGCTAATTTTTTATTTTTGGCATATATACAATAACGATAATTAGCGGTTTCATGAGCCATGTACTTTAGATACTCAGCACGTTCCCAGATCTGAATAGAGAAGAAGTTATTCATACTCTTTTCTAAGAATGGCAACATTTCCTTTGCATCTTTATGTAAGGCATCTAACGATTTAGCACTCGGTGTTACACTGAACGCATAAGGTGTTCCTTCGCTATTGGTACGATAGATAATAAGAAGATTATTCTTATCCATGTTGCGTTCCTGAGTCTTTGCAAACTTACGAGCATGTTTCTCAGCAAGAATATTAGTAATCTTACTTTCATGAGCGGCAATACGAGCTTGTTGCTTAGCAATATTCTTCGGAGTTCCATAGGCATGAGCAACTAGCTTATTGTGATAGTCACTGAAGTTTGCCTTCTCAAATCGTTCGATCTTCTGTTCTTCAGTCAGACCCTTCTTAACTGCAGGTCCAGTTTCAAACGTCAAATCTTTTAAATTAGGATGACGATATGTTGTTCGTGTACGTTCTACACCGTTCTTGTCGGTATATTTTGTAACGATTTCTAACTTAATACTCTTGTTAGCTTCTTTGCTTGAATTACCAGACTCAGTCCAGTAATTGATATATTTATTATTTTTCTGTTGATCAGTCTTGTTCATAATGTAAATATTTATTTAAATTATTAAAAAGGGGAATTTTCATTCCCCTTAATCTGTTACTCTTTTGCTTTTTTATGCTGCTATCAAAAATAGCGGGGCTGAGTCATCACTCAGATCCGTATTGTCATTGAAATCTGCAATTGCTTTACGCAATTCGTTCAAATTCAATGTGCACTCATTCTGTTTTCCACGTAGATAACTACGAGTTAGTTCCTCAGTAATAGTAAGAGCACGTTTGCCCTTCTTTGCCTTTAGAACCGGATTAATAGTGTGTTTCTCAATCAGCTCTCCGAGTTTTACGTAATACTCGTTGAGAGAAGACAGTTTGTAAATATTAATGATGTTAGCATCTTTAGGAAGATCCTTGAACTTCATTCCCATATTCGCACACTGGATACGCAACTTAACGATAAGAAGCTCATCATACATTGCACGAATTGTTACAAGTAATGCCTTCAGATCATAGTTACGTTTGAAACCCTTCTTAATCACATTCTCGGTTTTGATGATTCGCCAGTAACGACTAATTTCATCAGTAAGTTTATCACGTTTAGTAATGAGGATATTCGGTTTAATATTTGTTGTAATTGATTTCATATATTGATATTATTTAATTTCTACTTGATTAATTAACTCAGTATATTAGATCGCTTACCTGTAGTGCTCGTGGTTCCATCGAAGGAATAGCCCTTATTATTTCAGGCTTGCCTTATTAACCTTACGGTCATCATCCACGAACGGTTTTTAATGCCAATTCTTGCATCTTCTATGAGTATATTTATAATTATTCCACATTACTATCTGCTTAATATCTTTACGATGAATAGTAATACGGAACCTTTGTACTGGTAATGTACTATTAGTATACATTTGACGGTACTCAAATGTAATAGTATCTTCGTTCCATTCCTCACTATCTTTTGTAGGATAGAATGTAGTTCCATCATACACTTCTATACGTTCGACGTGAGTATCAATATCTCTCATCCATGTATAAAGACATTTGTTATATACTTTATGTGTCATAGTTATAAATATTAATTTAAACCTATAAGCTCGACCCATCGTCTTGAGCTTTAGGTTTTAAAAAATAAAGTACCGTTACACCTGGTACTTGACAGTTTAAAAAGGAAGTGTTTGAGTGTCGTCCATCTGACACTCGCTTGTTTTATTTTTCGATCCGGACTCCAATTGGAATCTGACCTCCTCCGAGATCTACATAGGCAGTACCATAGTAGCTCACATTGGATTGACCACGATCATTTTTACGCTGTTGCCGTGGGTCTTCGTCTATCAGCTTTAGTTTATTAAGCTTGTAATCGCCTTCCGTTACACCTAGAAATGCATACATAACAAACTTATCAATTACACTTTCATAGTCTTCTTCCTCAATAGCATTACGAATAATCTCTTGAGTGAGACTTCCAGCCAAGCCACTTCCAGGTGGAAGATACTTAGCAAAGGCTTTCGCCATCCGGATACAAACCGTTTCGAAATCTTTTGTCTCTGTATCCCCAAACAAGAAATTCCACCATTTCTTTGGGGTTCGTCCAAAGGTAACACTTCCATCCGTGTTAACTTTAATAGACGCAGGAACTTCGTTATTAGTCATTACAATTGTACTGACTCGATGGTCCTGTAATAAGAGTTCAAACAGCTTTCGTTTCGGTTCGCTGATTAATACTTTTTTCATAACAGTTGTTACGAGAAATGTTAAGCGTTATAGCCGAGCTCTGAGTAATACTTATCGCATTCGGCTGTCTGCATTTTGTTGATATCGTCCAACAAACCACACTGTGCAAGGGCTTCTTCAGCGATCTTCTCAAGTTTCGCCTTTTCCATTGCATTCAGTTTGTTACACTGTTCAGTCAATTTCAGACAATCGCTGAACAAAATCGGTTCACGTCCATCTTTGGAACTTGCTTCCAAAGCTTCGACAACGGTTTCCATCTTTACTTCCTTGAACTTCGCCGGAACAAGCTTGAACTGCAATGATGCATTACCATTCAGCTCAATAAGCGGGGTTACACCATCCGGTGCTACTACAACGGCAGTACTGAAAATTTCTGTGCTTTCGATAAAATACTTCATGATAGGCTTAACGGTCCGGGTCGGATCATTTTCCTTTACTTTATCATTATAGTTCAAGTCAACAGGTTCAGACTTAATCGTAAAGATTTTCTTACCTGTCAGATTCCAAGTTTCCAACGTTGCACGATATTTGGACAAATCGATATTCGGTTTATTCATTTTAATTTCTCCTACGTGATTTTAAGATTGATTTCTTAGCGAGAAACAAATCCTGATTAATACTATGTTAATTGTTAAAAAAAATATCTGTGCTACCCATTTTCGTCACTATGCTTTAGTCTCTTAAAAGCCGCTTATTATAAGCTATGAATGATAGTGGTTAATTCAATAACATAAGGTAACACATGTTCGAGTTAAAATTTGATAAAATATGAGATTATACGAAAAATTTGTGATAGTATAGTAAAACTCCTTACTAGAACGGGATGATATTTCTTCCCTCAGTATTCCCCGTAGGACTTTACTCATCAGACGGATGAGTCAACTGTTCTTCATTTATTTACTTCTACTTTTCTGATAACGATATGTAATGCAGTTCGAGATTTTACTTAAGGGGACTCGTACTACAACCGTTTCCCTGTTCTTTTGCCGTACCTTACAACGCAATTTGATGCAAAGATGTAAAGGGCTCCATCATCAATAGTACGATACTATCTACGGGCATATAGGCTTACAACATTCTTTGAATGAGGGTCGTTTCAGTTGAGAAACGTTATCAAACTCCAATAACAAAAGCCGTCTAATTTTCCAAGACGCCCACTTTTGGACAATTCACTTCCAGCATTGCAATAAATCCTGGGTTACTACTTCTTCTCATGGTATTTCCAACCATTCAACCAATATCCTAATGAGAGATACTATAATGGTCTCAGCGATCTCCATACATAATACTTTGCGAGCATTACTTTACGGAATTTCTTGTAGCAAGATACTTCGATAGCGGGGTGGCTTATACTTTGTCAGAGTACTACCATTGAACTTCCCAATTGTTTTTAAAGTTAAACATGTTTACACTCTCCTTATTTGTTATAGCTGTTCGTTTCAGCGTGGTCATTCATCAACGAGACTTACCTTCTTCGTATTCTCCATACGCAAGCTGCTCATCAAGGCAATTCACAGACATAGTCCAATCTGCTTCGTGTCAGACCCTTAGAACCCTTTGTAACGTCCTGCTCTATGCTGGAGTGCATAGCCGTTACCTAATTATTTATAGGGAGCCTTAGTTTAAAGATAACTTTGCTTTACTTTGCTTGAGTTTTAATTGTGGGCTCAAGACCACATTCCCTTGTTTCCTATAGATATACTTATACTAATCATATACCTAACTACAAATAGTCTTATTGCGGACTTCATGCGCTAGTTAGTTTATATCCTCAGTGCAAAGCACGTTCGGTTTATAGTGACATTACTAACAAGTCACTTCTCTATATCATTAACCTTCTAATCATTATGCTTACTTGTCATAAACACTATAGTAATTGCAACTATACTATGAATTCTTATAAGCTTTAGACACGCAATCTACTTTCCATAGGGATTACTCCCAAACAGCTAACTCTAACGTTCACTGTATTGCGTATAGGTTTGTCACCTAATCCGGTTAACCTGTCATATAACTCTCCTACAACGAGATATTATATGGGCCATAGCCACTCAGCCATGTCTTTCTCAAATTCTGCTCATTAATAATATAGATATACCCCTTCATATACATATGTATTATACTTAATAGTACTCACTTCCAATTTAATAGTTCTCAAATATTTTTAATCTTCCTTACAACAGAAGTAGACTACAGCGTAAATATTTAATCCCTAACGTGATATATGTAGAACACTAGGTTAGTATTCTTTAGCCCAACGGATTGGTTACCGCCCAAGCAAGGGTGGTTTGGAGCCATCCCTAGAATGCTAGTCGATTCTTAGTCAAGATAACAGCGTCTTTTAACAGCACGTGTTCACATTCCCTCGTGATTTAGCTATTGATACAGCCAACGAATGTGTATAGAAGTAAACGATACTCCTTGCCTTGTTTAGATACGATAGCTGCTGCTTCCATATCTGCGTCTTTTAGTCACCAGTTCGGTTCTCACTTATGGGTTACGCACGCTCTCCCATTTTCTTATTGCTTCTTCAGTTACAAAGTAGTTCGTAACACAATAAGTTATCATACTATAGTAATACTAGTTAGTTCTAGCTATCTAATATACATTTCGGTATCATGTACTACTTTCACTCTACACGGCTTAGTCAGGCTCAAGCGAATGGTTTTTAATCCCACTTAGGTGGAATTGGCTTTTGTAATGGACAGAATTTGTCAATTACCTTATTGGATAAAGAGCTAGCTATATAAATAGGCTTCTCCACTTCCTTGAGAATGTACTTAGGAACGACTTTGACATCTTCCTTCGTAGTTATCGTAACTGATGCATTGTCAGCGTTACCACTGATCGATACGGAGTCTTTGCTCAGATTGATATTAAGTTCCAACGGACTACTCTTAGGTACGTCTACCCAGCGAATCATCGGTTGATCATTTGCCATCAAGGCTTGACTCGGAGCTTTGGAATTAAATCCAATGAATGCTCCCAAACTAAGCACAAATAGTGCTAAGAATAAATTCAAACGTTTCATTGAGTGAAACTATTTTGCTGCTGCGTCAGCGTATGCAGATTTGTCAACGTAGTTAGACAACCGCACAATCGGTCGAGCATAATACTTAACGATTTCGTTGAGTTTATCTTTCAAGATACTGTCGGAATCGCCATATGCAGCAACGAGTGTTTTACGAATAGCGCCAGTCCCAATTCGAACATCCAAAGATTTCTTCGGATCTTTCACAATGAGATCTTCTTTCTTAGAAAGAATAGCGTCGATAACATCACTAGAGATACCGGTAAGAACGTCACTGTTCAACCAATCGAGTTCTTTTTCAAGAGTTGTCTTTCGGTCATCCGGAGCCTTTTCATTCCAATCAGCTGTTCTCTTTTCGATTCCATAAGCCATTGCAACTTGAGCAATTTCCGCAATCTCTTGATCAGGGAGAGTAGGAAGCCAAGTTTTCAACAGTGCATGTACACCGAGAGGAGAATGTTCGGAATTCAATTTACCGATAGGCATAGTGCGCAAACCACGAATCAAAGTACCTTCTACTCCTTGCTGAAGGATGTTAGCGAATACTACTGATTTCTTCTCTTCTACATTGATAGAGAATGCTTTGCGAGCCCAGTCGATACCGGCTAAGATATTACTACCTATTCCACCACCATTCTGTTTTGCGAAAATAGAACGGAGTGTAGCAAGCTTAGTCTTGTTATCCATCTTCGGATCCGGTTCAGGAATTTCGACCTTGGCAGCTTCCATATCCTTCTTTACCTCTTTTTTCATGTCTGCAGGAATAGACTCAGGGAAGTTGATAATCATCTGGTTAGGATCGTCAGGTGCCGGCAAACCTTTCAAAGTAATACCAAGCGTTTCACGGGCAATCTTTTCCATTTGGACAGCCATAGTGTTGTTTACTCTTACTCCAAGGGACTGGAAGTCATCTTCTAACTGAGCATTATACTGCATCAAAGCCATTAAAGCCATGATATCGAATTGCTTCTTCATAGCTTGCGAAAGCTGAGCAGGAGCATTCGGATTAGCAATATACTCACTGTGAACCATCTTCATCAAATCAATCTTGTGATTTGCGTCAATACGTTCACCGTCTGCCATCTTCTGGAGTCCACGTGCAATAGATGGAATAGGAGCTACTTCTTCCTTCTTGGTGTCTTCTTTCTTCACCTCTTCAGGAATAATTACTTCTTCTTTCTTTGCTGTAGGAGCTGGTTTGTTACCTGAGGATTTCTTATCCTCTTTCTTAGTCTCTTTTGCAGTAGATGCAGCGGGCGCTTCAGTTGCAGCTGGCTTAACTTCGGGTTCCGGAGCTGGACCATCCGCAGGAGTCTCTTCTTTCTTTCCCTCTGCCTTTTTCGCAGCGATTTCTGCTGCCTTCTTTGCTTCTGCAGCTTTCTTAGCTGCTAAATCTTTTGCTGCTTTTTCTGCTTTTTTATTCTTTGTTGCCATTTTGATAATGATTTTTTAAAAGATTAAAAACTTGTGAATACTATAGATAATTAATAACAAAATTCCTGCTTGAACAGGCCTTCACGAATCATCTATAAACGCACTTTCTCTATTCCCTGTAGGTATTCCTTCTGCCTCAACTACTACACTGTCACTGGCTATTGTATCCTTACTCACATAGTCCAGATTGGCATCTACTCTCTCCAATACAAAAGGAGATGTAGAACTGTGTGTGGGATTAGCCACTGCAGTAGTCACTACAGTTTTCTCAGGAGTATTGTCTGCAGAACTAACTGCAGACTTTATTCCTGTACCTACGATAAGACCTACTGCTAAAATGGCCATAAATTTAGCGAAGGCCTTGGCATCTCTCATACATCTTGCGATGATGAAGAGTACGATAGTTGCAGCTAGCAACATCAAAAACGTATTTGCCATAAATTGTAAGTATTGGTTAATATTGGTTAAACATTTGTTTCAGACGTTGCCGTGCCTTATTCAAACAGCCTTTAACTGTCGCTTCGGGTATAGCAAGCTCTTCTGAAATTTGCTGGTAAGACTTACCGTCTAATCTAGCATAAATTAAATCCCTATATCTCTTCTTAAGACGGGGTATACACTCCATTACGATGTCAATATTTTGCTGGAATATTAACTTGTCTTCAGGGCTATGATCTAGCGCATCCAACTGTATCGTAGAATCTTCTTCATCAATATAGTTATTTAACTTCTCTTTTTTGTTCCGTCTTATATAATCTATTGCAGTATTAACTGTAATAGTTTTCAACCACATCTCAAATGAAATATGTTGAGTATAAGTATCAAGCTTTGTATATACTTTAGTGAATACCATTGATGTAATGTCATCTGCAACATCTGTATTGGCTACGACTTTTAAAGCGGTATACCATACTGTCTTTTTGTAAGTATTATAAAGTGTAGTAAAAGCTCTTTCGGAACCTTCTTTGGCTTGCTCAATCAGAAGCTTTTCATCTTCTTTCATAGTGCGCCAATTTAGTGGACTACGGTTAAATCAATAACCGCAATCCTTCCTCTTTGATTCTAAACGTCTTGGACTCGTCTAATCACGTTGAGGGATACGTTGTAGTCTATTTGCCTCAGTCAAGGGCAAATTACTTTAGTAATTCAGAATGGTAACATATACTGTAGATACCACTCATGTAGTACTTTCTTGCGTTCCCAATATAATTCTTGAACCCAATTAGTCCATAATATTTTATCATTATGGCTTAAATAAGGTAAAGAATTAATCATGTTAACCGCAATTCTTAACCGAACTAATTCGGTTTTAGACTGTGCAAATTCTGCATTAGCAATCATAGGCTCAAATAACTTATCAGTAATCCAATCTACAATTGTTCTAATACTAGGATGTTTGATCTGCATTTCAATTGAATTTGGCAATCCACGCATTATAGCTCCATCAGAAGTTTCATCTCTTAGAAATGCATACCATGCCTTTCCGAAATTCATTTTACCTGTACAATATTCTCTTCCATTTAACATGAAAGGGATACACCTATCAGGAGTAGTTAGTACTGGTACAGTTAAAGCATGTCTCTTATAAACCTCATCGAGATTTATAGTTAGATAGAGTGACGGTGACATTAGGCTATTATGATACCACGGGTTTTCATACGAGTTTTGATCTGTTTAAGAATCAGATCAGCCTGACGTTTTCCGTAACCTTCTTTGATGATTACAGCTAACATCTTAATATCACACTCATGTGGATGCATCTTACGATATGTATCGTAGATTTCTACCCAGTTACTGAATACATTTTCACTGTACTCAATTTGTTTAGAAGTACTTGCTTCTAATCCTTCCTCGTTGTTGATAGCATCTCCAACGGCAGGATAGTCAAACACGTAAGACTTAGGATTACTAAGGATATCTTGGATCTCCAAACTACTAGAGTCAAGCTTAGTAATAGTACCATCTCTTTGCATATCATTCAGCAATACACCGCTGACGATATTCAGCATAGGATATTCTCCTGTTACACGGATAAGAATACTTGTCTTCTTACCATTGGCTATGTACAAGCCAGCTGTTTTCAATTCAATCATTTTTTATACCTCCTTTTTTTGATAAAATTTGTTGGCTACTACATTAGCATCAGCTAAGCTAAGATCATACTTAGTCTTTACTTTAGAAACAAAGTCCATCTTACTTGTGCAAGATTCAACCATTTGCTCTACGTCTTCTTTGATTCCTGGTTTATTAAATTTGACCCAGGGAATTACTTCAATTGCACTCATCACACATCTTTTGAGTTTAACATTTAATTTTGATAATTAAGTTTGTAGTAAGAGGGAGACTCGAACACCCTTCTTTCAACCTTATCAGTGTTGACGCTTCTAATCCAAATAAAGCTACTTACTCCTGCTTTTTACGACATTAGCTTAGCCGTTGGACTCTCATATTACGCTGCAATACGAGTATAGTCCGTGATATAACTATAATTGCCAGTTATCAGCTTATTGACCTATTCTATTTCCTCTATTGTCGCTGTCAAATTCATTCAGCCCCTTGATTAAATAAAAAGTAATCTACACATGCAGCAAGTTTGGGCTGGCTACCGGTCACTGCACCCTTCTCTAACACACCTGCGTGATTTACTTAGATCCCCAAGGAGTTTCACCATCCTCTTCCTCGATTACTTATTTGTGGAGCTGGAGGGGATCAAACCCTCGTCCATACGACGATTCAATAGACCTAACAGTCAATGTCTTAATTTCTTTAAAAAATCGCTACCTACATATTCGTACTCCTTATTTTGTAGGAGACCCATATCCTTCACTCTCTTGAACATCAAATGATGGTTGAACGTAGTATGTTCCGTTGTACTTGGTCTTATAGACTAGTACATTAGGGCTCTGGTCGTTTATAGCGATTGGGATTGACTTTCACCATACTAACTTGTTTAGGGTTAATAAAAATCTCTACCGTATGCCTCTGGCGAGATAGCATCAGTAGTTTTAGTTTGTATCACCTTGGAATAGTCAGTTCCAAATTGACATACATCACAGTGACTTCCGTCACACTGTGAAGGACAGTCGTTCTTCAAACGATTGTTCTTAGTATCTTCTACAACTTTGTAGCCTAGTAATCTACTCATAACTGAAAGATTTGAATGATTTACGGTCATACGGCTGTAATTTAGACTTACTACGGGATTTAGTTCTCTGTTTCTTAAGGTATTCTTCTCTTAATTGAGAAGATCCATATGATTCTTTAAACGTCTTTCCCATGATATTACCCTCCTATGCTATTGATCATTGCGAGTGCAGTCTGTGCAAGGGTTATGATTCCTTCCGCATTGTTTTTATGCAGAAATTCGAAATCATTCTTGCTTTTCGGCCCCATAGCAATAGTTTCGAGTACTATTTTGTCAATTGTGCCTTTCAGTGACAGTTCATGGAATGTAGCACGAAATGCAGGGCAGTCCACTTCATGATCAGGAATAGCATCAATAATACCGATTACAGCTTCTTCAAATCTGCTTTGTTTACGAGTTCGTTTAGCAGCTACTGGACGCACTCCATCACATAGAGACATTAAGTCACTAGGAGTAACAAAGACACCACTGATTTGATCCGGACCTTGAAGCAATTCTCCAATTTGTTTAATTACTTCTTCTGCGTTTACATACTCAGGTAAGGCTACAATTAAGATATTTGTTTTCATTTTGATAATGTTATTAAGTTGTTATAGATTTAATCTTGTTTATACTTATGTTCATGGAAGTATACACCACAGTGAGTACAGTATAAGCGTTCCTTGAACGTCTTATCCATCTTACCTTTAGGATTAAACGGATGATTCCATTTATGTCCTTTAATCAAGCAATCTATTTCTTTAGATACCTGATTGAACTTGTTTGGACTAGTAACTAAACTGTCGAAAGCAAGCTCTTTACTTCTTCTGCGTAATGCATGCAGTTTGAAGTACATTCTGATTCGTTTAATTAACTTTTTCATTCTACATAATATTAATAATTTAATTGATTTAACTTATTATATGACGACGACCCAATACCAGGATTTTCTAAGTAGGTATTTACTTTTTGCAAACCTCTGTTTGCCCCTTTTGTTGTCATTTGTTAATAAGAGTAAAGATTCAATGTTCTATATTCTTACTTGTTTAATATGACTCTCCAACAGTTTTAACACATAATCAGAAATAGCTGTCAAACTAAATCTTATTGGTGTACCTGATTTTAACGTCTGCACGATCGTAATAAATTATTCTGGTATGCATATTGCCAATAAGTGCATACTCTTACCTGCAATCTTTCAGAACTCTTTATTACTTACGCCCCACAGGTTTGTCATCTTCTGAAGACAGTCCATATTATCTTCACAGACTATATGAACTTAGGCTAGACAAAATTTACTGTTGGTTTGGCAGTACAGTATCATTTTTGGCTTTTATCGGTATAGAATCCGGCTGGTAGACTCGTGTGTGTTCGTAAGCATCACGGATTTGTGCACCAAATTCTACATTATCATAATTCTTCCTGTTAAGCAAATACTCCTTACTGATATCAGTATGCGACATATCTGTTCCGAATCGCATTAATATAGCAATAAGAGGTATATCAGGAATGTCCATGTACACAGAATCAAGATATCGATACTCTCGTTCTTGTTCTCGCATATCGAGAACGTCTTGAATTGTATACTCAGTAACTTCCTCTTTAGTATCAGTTACTACTTGTTCAACCTTTTCCGTACCACGGAAATGATTAATTGCATCGCTAACTACATCTGTAGTTAAAGCGAAGATTGCTCCCACAATGAGGATGCATACTACTGTTAAGATAGTGAAAAACTTCTTGTTACTCATTTTCTTGATAAAAATTTGTTTTAGTTATTAATTGTATATTCTCTTAGTTATTGCCTGATCATATAAATACTGTATATCATCACATGCAATATGCCAAGCCAGATAATATGAAGGATTCCATTGTGACAATGCCTCATATCGTATGTATTTAGGCATACGTTGATTATTGTCCTTTCTACTTACTAATTTATCTAGAGTGTACTCATTATCTTGTAAGGACAATATACAATCTACATAATCAGCAAGTGCATTGTATTGAACTAATACTTGTAATAGCTCAATAGGCATTGCGACTAATAGCGCATGTCTATAGGTTAATTTGTCTGGTTTAATCACTTCTAATAAATGTTTGTTTAGTTTTACCAATAGTATCACCAATAAATGTATTATTGTATACTATTCTTGTCACATATACAGTGTAGTCAATCATATTATACTCACCTCTACTAATGTAAGGGTTCATAAGATACAATTTAGGTACATCATGCACTTCAGTTTTACCTACAACAATACAATTCTTGTAAGTAGTGATCAGTTCAGTAAAGTTATATACTTTATGTGGTTCTTCTTTAAACAAAGTATAACCAAAGTATATACATCCAGCAATGATTATCATTACTAGAAGACTCTTGCTTATTCTATTAAGAATACTCATGATAGAACTCATTAAATAAATCATTCCAATAACTATGACCTTCTGGAGAACGTGCCCAAGAGAAGTAATCTTCTATACCTACTTTCTGTTTTTTCAGTGTAGTGTGATTGAATTTTCTTGTTATCCATTCCATAGTATCTTGATACCAGATACCTTTTACACAGTTATCAAGAAACTTTGTTAGCACTCCTCTCTCAATTAAGAATAGCAATAATCTTAGATCCATCGTAGCTACTACAATGTGTCTATAACTTACCTTTTTCTTTTTCATTATTAATATTTCTTATTGTGACTAAGTTCAGTACTTAGGTTTTGCCAGTAACAATAGCCTTCATTTGAGCATTCCCAACTGAAATAATTTCCTACACCCCAATCACAAACAGATCTCTTATCTTTTTGGCAGGCTTGTAGTATTGTTACTTTCCCATCGAACATTCTCTTTTCACAATTATCGAGAAAAGCACTTAAAACTTTTTTCTTAATTAAGAATTGTAATAATCTCAAATTCATTGTGACTATTACAAGATGTCGGATACTTAATTCTTTCTTCATAAAATTTGATATTTTAATGATTAATAATTTACTTACTCCCAAATGATCTATATATCATATCAGATAGTATTATTACTATAGCTACAAATATCAATACTACACCCATAGCAATAAACCAATCTTCTATTATACCTAGAGTAACTATTTCTGGGAATACTAGCAATAATATTCCTATTACTAGTACAATAAGACCTTGTTTAAATACACTCATATATTGTTAATATTGGTTACTAAACAAAATACGCCTATCTTCACAGACAAGCGTACTGATATCATACTCTTGTGACACACATGAATTTAAAAAAGTTCTCAACTAAACAGAACTACATAATAAACCATAAGGATGGTAGAGGCGGATGGTATCCTCTACATACGGAAACTTTATTCATCTATACATCGCCATGATTGCACATTTGTAACTAACTTTATATCAGGTTAGTTCCCGTGCCAGGTATTCTATATAGATATATCCTAATTTTTACATCTGCATTAATACTCTTCTCTGTATGTAGGTTAATTAGACCGATTGAAGAGATATAAGCCCCATAGGAATGTCAAGGATTCTCACCTTAAAGATACATATTTCTACTGTATTAACTTGTTTTTAATAGAACCCTATAGCAGTTTTAATACCTAATTCTATTAATTCTTTGTTTATTCTACAAACTTCTTCATGATTCATAACAAATGGAAGATCAACGGGAATAGCATCTACTAGATCTTTAGCATCTTTTAAATGTATGTCAAATCTATCTCTAATAAATTTAACAGCTTTTATTTTTGAGTTACAGTCTGGTTTAATGCCTAATAATGAGATTTTGTATTTTGAAGGAGATTCATTATTCTCTACTTCACTTTTTACTTGTACTCCTTGAATTAGAAGAGTTAGAAATTTGTCTATTCCTGCATCACTTAATACTTGGGTTAATGCATTACTCAGCTTCTCTTTAGTTATACTTTGTTTCTCAATTAAAGTATCTACTACAAATTCTTGAATTGTTGTTAGTCCCATATAAATTGATTTTAAGTTAATACAATATAAAAATAGAGTAAGCACATTATTGCATTAATTATGCTATTGTATACTTTCATATGCTGACGTTGCACCGTCTCTTTCTCTTACTCTATTTAAATAACTCTCTACCTGCACACGCTACCCTTAAACGTATCAGGCTGTGATTCAGTAGAGAGTTAATTTTGACAATTCTTTGTGCTTCGGATTATCATCTCCGGATACTCTACCTATCATGAGGTTGCACTGCTAGAATTATGTAGCATTCATTTACGCTAGCCCGTTAACACTTATTGTTCAGTTAGTGTTAGACTGTCAAGCACCACTACTTATCAGTGGCTAGATTAACTCTGTGCTTACTTTGAGTTGGTTCTAATAAGAGTTGCACCACAGCGAACCTAACTGTGCCTCTACCACGTGGATTACTATACAATCTTTAACTTTACTTGTGCATAATAAAGCGGTATAGTTTCTTGACTCTGCATTTCCATATAACCGGCTTGTCACGGCTTTTTCGTAGCTGCATTAAGAAGAGAGTTATAATAGTATAGTCCTTAGCGTTACCTAAGTCTTTATAAGGGCATACCTAACTTATACTATTATAACTATAACGTGGTGTGTATGTTTCACAACATAAGAAGTAAGTTGCATTTCACAGAATAGTTACTTTGCGACAAATCTGTTTATCAAAAACTGCATTTTACACCTAAAACTTGTAACAGGAATTCTCTACTCTGGCGTTATGATTTTAGAAATCAATGGTGTAGTAGCTAAGCATTTATAAGGATAGTCCTAAACCTGTCATAAGAAACTGGTGTCCTCAATGTCTTGGAAAGTTATTGAGTTTTTTATATCTTTTATATTTCATCGTAATGATCTTCCGCAATTACTCCAGCTTCACCAGAGTACAATATATTGTTAGCCTCATGAAAATACTCAATAGTATAATCCTTGCTATATGGTCTTGCATAGTCTACAGCCTCATTTAATGAGTTAGCTGCAACTATAATCATTCCTCCACCCATTCCTGGGTATTTACCTGGATACTTTGCAATAAATATTTTCATATGCCTACAAAATGATAACAGATAATGCTGGCTAATAATAATACTACTGCAAAGGCGATACAGAATTTGAATTCATTATCTGTCGTCATATATTTAATTGTTAATAATTTTCAGAGCTAAATGATTGTCAATAAAGTTTCTATTTGAATTGTTGAGTTATTGACAAATAAAAAAGCCAGTCTACCTTTCGGTAGACCAGCTAGTTCTCCTACAACATTCCTGTTCCCATCATGTTCTGGTTGTAAGTCGGTTGTTGACTCTGACCTTGCATAGCCTGCTGTGTAGTCTGTTGACCTTGCATTGGAGCTGCCTGTTGAACTGGCTGTTGTACAGTTTGCGGTTGAGTTGGCACTACTCCTCCGTTTTGTTGTTGCATTGTTGACTCATTTACCTGTTGAGGTGAGTTGTCTTCTGCGATAGGAATACAATAAGCTTGAAATGCTCTTCCTCCTACTTCTGCAGGAGAGCAACCAGCTCTGTATACGATTTCATTGGTTTCATCATCACGATATGTCTGACAAAAGACACGTAGTGTGGTGAATACAGTTGGAATTCCTCCAGCCTTTACAAGGTCTCCTGCATGTATTTCAGGAGTTTGTACAGTCTGTCCATTTACCATCCGAGTTCCGGCTGGGTGATTAGACAAATGGATTTTGTAGAACTTCTGTGGTGGTACATAATCTACCCATTTACCACATACTGTTGTCATCTCAGGTGGTAATGTTTGCTCTTGTTGAGCTGTTCCACCTTTTGCAATAGGAAGTAACTGCATGAATGCGTTCACTACTGCATCGTCAAAGTTGGTGTATGTTCTGGCTTCTTCCCAAAAACATGCATTGTTCTTTAACTTACCGATAAGATATTTCTTACCAGCATTGTTCTTTCCCTGAGGAACTGTTCTAATCTCAGCTTCGATTAATTTAAATGTTGCCATGACTTTGTTTTTTAATGGTGAGTAAAAATGTAAATATAGCTATATATTATGGTGTTTAAATATCTAGCGTTGAGGAGAATAAGGGATTATTTGTGGGAGATTGTATACTACAACCTCATCACATCCTCTAATCCCTTATATTTCTCTCCCGTTTTATTGCAGGCGTGTTTGGTTTGCCTTGGTGCGCTGTGGTTACAGGTAATTACTGTATAGTCTGTACTCTATACTCAATACTCAATACCTGAATAAAGGACTAGGAGTACACGACTCCCAGTCCTAACCATTTAAAGTGGTTATTGTTTACGTATTATACGTATTATCCAATATATCAGTAGTAACACTAATCCAAGGACTAATGAAAAACCACCAATAACAATTAGATTACCAAACAATGCATGACTGTCATAAGTCAAGATTGTTTCTATTACTGGAAATACGTAAGCAACTAGTGCTTGAACGTAACCAAACACAAGAAGGCATATGCCTCCCACTGTGAGCTTGATACTCACTTCTTTAAGCTTAGTTAACATAACTTAAATGAATTAAATGGTTAATAAATATGCGCGTTGAACAGTCGCGCCCCTGCTGTAATTTACAAATACTTTTGCAATTCAGCTAACCATTCAGGATTCTTAAAGTTAGCTTCCATCTCTTGCATCTTTTGTTTAAGCTCTTTAGTAGACTTTGCCTCTATTAATTGAGATGCAGGGCAAGGTGTTTCTGCATATTTGTATAATGCATCATTAAACCTGCGAGTAATAAAAGTGCCAGCAAGTACATAATCCATTCCATCTGGTTTGACAGTATAAAAATCCGACCAATGATAGAAAAACATAACTGCATATACAGCGTTACATTTATTAGTGCGTTCCATAATTAATAAGTTAAAAGTTTAATAAATGATAAGGGAGCTTGAATTGCTCCCTTTGATTAAATTAGTAAAAGTAAGCGAGCTTTCTGGTACTTGCGTACTCGCTTGTGGTGCTGCGCACAACGCCTGTCGATTTTTGTCACACGCAAAACACGTGAGGCTCTACAGCTTAGCCTGGGGGACTTCCCGCCGATTCAATGCAGGGGGGAATGGTTTGTATGGTGTTCCTCGAATGCAGTTCCTCTCTCTAAAATATTTTTTATATAAAAAATTTTTATAAATTATGTTAAAAAATAGATTATAAATAGCTATAATTGTTCATAATAAATGTTAAATTATTACTCTAAACAGTAACTTTATAAGAGTATAATACGTTACTGTCTAAACAGTTATGACAGTCTAAGACAGATTAGACAGTTATATACTCCCTTACTTATGTTAATTAGTAAATACGCATAATATGACAAAGAAAATAGTAGATAAAAGTGAAGAAGCTTATAATGGTAAATATATAAACTTCAGAAGTAGGTTACATCAATTAGTACCTGGAGTAGATAGAAAATCTTGTGAAGGATGTGCTTTATATGATATTCCTAATTGTCCAGATTCCATTACTAAGCTGTGCAGACAAGGCTTTATTTTAAAGAAAGTAAACGTATAACTATGATAGAAACTATAGGATTTTTATAGGCTATACTATGGGCTGTAATAGCCATTATCGTAACACACGGACGTAATAAAGATGAAGCAGATGAGTAAGATAGAATATCCAAAAGTAGAGATTATAGGGAAGACATTTGAAGTAATACCTAATAAGGGGTTTTGTGATGGTTGTTACTTTCAAAAGAAAGAGACTTGTCCTCCAAGAGCATTAAGGCAGTGTGTAGCAGCAGGTAACATACTTAAGCTAGTAGAGAAATGATAGATAGAGATAAGTTAGCTAGAGAAGCTATTGATTTGAATAAACAGATAGCAAAATTAGAAGTTAGATCTAGAAAATTAACAAACGCTCTTAGATGTAAGGATGATGAAGTAGCTGAGTTATACTTAAGAGATGATGTAGGCAGTATGAGAACTTATGTTCCTGGCATCATGGTATTAAGAGAGTTTAACGATGGTAAGATATACGTACTTAAAGCTGATGAGATATTTGGTAAAGGAAGAATAGAACTCATAACTACATTCGATTTTCTGAAAGAATTTGAAGATTATCAGGAACAAATGTATGAAAAGTACGTTAATAAAAAGAAGTAAAAGAATATTAGATTATGGAAGATAAAGTACTAGAAACAGTAGTAAACAATATGGAATACATTCCTCTGAAAGATGTCCTAGTTAAACCATTGGAACCGATTATGTTAGAGAAAGAGATAACTGAAGCGGTTGGTACAGGTGAACTTGATATAGATGGTTTCGAGAAGTTTGAGACTAAGACAGAAGTAAAAGAAGTAGAATCAGAGTGGAGATTGGGTATCGTACTTTCCATACCAGATGCGTACAAAGATACTGATATTAATATTGGTGATATAGTAGTATTTGGTAAGAAGTTTGCTAAGGACTTTGACTTGTTTAAGGATAGTCAGTTAGTTAAACCTTACGATATTGTAGCGAAGAAGAAAGTAAAATAACATATTAATGCGTATTAATAGTTGTTGTGGGGCTAGGTCTGCGGATCTAGCCTTTTTGTTTATATATGCTTAATAAGTTAACAAATGTTAATATAATAGAACCTTTTAACATTTAAAGCGTATAGGATATTGTAACGACTATTAAAGGTATTATTAAATAATAATTATTATGAAACAGTATAAAGTAATTAAAGAGTTTGCATGTGCAAAGAAAGGTGATGTCCTTACTTACAATGAAGATAGTGATTTGTTTGAGTTTGATATCACATCCAATGGTGGGTACAGAACTATGTTCGTAGATGAAGAGACTGCAGATGAGTTTGTAGAGGAAGGCTTTTTGGAAGCATTTGACAACGAACCTGAAATGTCTATAGAAGAAGACAAACTTAACAAGGTATCTGAGATGATTGATGAAATGCTTGATCAATACGAACAAGACGGTAAAACGATTCAGAATAAGTATGATAAAGGTGAGATACCTACTTGTGTAAAAGTGGAAGCTGACACAGTACATTATAATATCACAAAGGTACTAAACAAAATCAAAGAAGTAATCAATTCATGAATAAACTTGTAAAGGAATGAAATTTATTAATCCTTTTAACTAGCTTTCTGGAATATATAGAATACTTAATAGAGTTAATGGTAATTGTTATATAGGTAGTTCTCTAAACATAGAGAAGAGATATAAACACCATCTATCTACTCTTAGACATAATTCTAGCAGGTGTTCTATATTATAGAAAGCTTTTAATAAGTATGGAGAAGATAATTTTGAATTTCAAGTATTATTGTGTTGCAAACCAGAATACAGACTATACTACGAATAGGAATTAATAAGAGAATTAGATTCATAGTATAATGTATTTACAAATGTATCTGATAGCCCATTACGTCAATTTACCTTTTCAGAAGAAGCTAAACTAAAAATGTCTAGAGCCCATAAAGGAAAAAGATTATCTGAATAGCATAGACGTAACATATCTTTAGCTAATAGAGGAAGAATTTTCTCAGAAGAATCTAGAAGTAAAATTAGAAATTCTAGATAGAATCTAGTCTTTAATAAAGAAACTATTGAGAAAATGAGTAACGCTAAAAAGGGCAAACCTTGGAGTGAAAAACGAAGAGCTGCATATTTAAAAAAGAAATATAATGAACAAATTAGTTAAAACGGTTAAAAAAGCAGACCTTTACAGAGAATTCCTCAAATCACTTGATGGTGTACTTTAGCTGACTACTAGGGAGCAGGATTTAATGGTATTACTTATCGAATTAGATGTTAATACTCCTAAGCTCCCTGGTTACAGCAAGAATGTTATTAGCACCGAAAACAGACGTTATCTGAAGACTGCTACTGGCATTACTAGTGATAACCTAAGTAGATATATAGGAAGACTAAGAGATAAAGGTCTGATTGTAAAGGGTAAAGCAGACGATGAATGGACAGTTAATCCTGCATTGATACCCGAAGTGATTGGAGACAGAGTACAAATTACAATCGTACTAAGACTAGATAAAGAATAATATGAATATACAATATATTACAATTAACCCAGGAGCTATCTTACTTCAGAAAGATTATGGTTGGCTGAAGAAGTTCTGGTACAAACTAAGAGGTAAAGAGTTACCTTATAACTACTTTACTTTGTTTGGAGATGAATGTGCCTTAATCAATGTATTTGGCAAGAACTCTGGTAGTGTAGTAGTAGAACCTAAAAAGAGTTATAGTAGGAAAGAGTTGAAGTCTCTACTTACTTTGATTACTACTAATAGTAAAGATAAAGACACTTGGCTAAGCTCATGGGATGCTTGCAGTAGTGATCTTTTTACCCTAATAAACACAGTAAGACCTGGCACATTTGGAGATAAAGAATCTAAGTTGAATGCTCTGCTTGATAGCAGATTCTATAATGTGAAGGAGCTTGCAAATGTCACAAACTGGAACGAATATATATTCTGAGCTGAGTAAAAAGTATAACGTACCTTTGTAGGTAGTTAAAGTTATATGTAATCATCCATTCCTATTTGCTAATAGGAGAATCACAGAATGCGATGAAAGACCTTTGTTATTCACTTACTTAGGTAAAATCAAAATTAAGAAATCATATGGAAAGAAAAATAGTAAGACTAGCGAAGATCCCAAGGACTGAGATAGTTACAGAGCTTATAGAGCATATGGTCTACTATAAGATGTCTTATCCAACAGGCTAGAAAGATCATTGTAGTGTATTCTGCAATGATGCTACTAGCGAAATAATAACCCCAGATACTACGTATAAGCTATCAGATGAAGTATATCTATACTTATATTTACTAAGTAATAAAGCTATAGCAAGTATCTACAAAATAGTAAGTGATGATAAAGAAGACTGATATAAAATTATATCCTTATAATGTGTGGACAGGAGTACTGTCAGATAAGGAAGAAGTATTACGTAAATTCGACTTCTTTACTACAATAGATAAGATGTTAGCTGATGAACCTATTGAGGTAAATGATCTAGATTTTGATTCTGCAGCTGGTATTACTTACGTAGTTAGAGAAAAAAAGACTAGAGATAAAGGTTCTCTTACTCTCTTTGATGAAGAGATAATTACTTACAGTTATCGTCACCTATTTGATATAATTAGTCATGAAGCAGGTCATGCAACAGATATAATGTGGCAAGGATTAATAGGTATGAATGCTAAAGATGATTTTGATAGTAACAATAAGAATGAGCCTTATATCTACTTACTTGGCTATATAGCTGGCATTATGGGGTCATACGTAATGAACTTTAATAAAGAACAAAATGGAATTAACTAAAGAGATGTCTCTTGCTTTCATTCAGATGGAGATAGAGAATGCTAAGGATGCTCCTGAAGTAATGCAGGAAATGCTTAAAGTAATAGAAGAAAGCATCAAAGATGACAAGATTACCTATGAAGAGTTCACTAATACTCTAGCTCAATACTTCAGTGAAATAGTACCAGAAGGTGCTAATACTCTAGAAGATAGAGTTAAGTATACAGAGATGATGTGTCAAAAGATGATTGATAAGTATGGAAGCAAAGAAAAATGATTTTGTAGACAAGAAGCTCAGGTGGGACTTACTACCACTCAAGGAAATTGAAAAGATCGTCAAAGTTTACACTGCAGGATCTGAAAAATATGGAGAGAATACTTGGCAAAGCCTTCCAAATGGCTATGATAGATACAAGGCCGCCTTATTTAGGCACTTGCTTGAATATGAAAAAGGACATGAAGTGGATGAAGAAACAGGTTGTGAACATTTGTCTCAGGTCGCATGGAATGCGATTGCGATGATGCATTGTGCTCCTAAATGGGAAACTGAGTCTTTTAAAGAGAACCTTACGTTGTGTGCACTAAATAAGCGCATCGAAGAAAAGATAGATTCTACTAATAAGATACTTGATGAAATGGAAAGTCTAGTGTCTGATAAGGAGAAAGAACGTAGAGCTAAAATAGTTGAAGATAGAGAAGCTAATAAAAAAGAAGTTGAAGAAGAAATAAAACAACTATGTAAAAAGCTTGAATATGAAACCAATAGTATCTATAAAATAAGTAAATGGTATTTATTTTATGATGGTAAAATTGAAGTTAATGTAACTAAATGGGATCCAGAACCTATTATAAATGCAGAACATCCTAGTTTATGTAAGGTTGGAAATATATATAGAACGAATTATGATTCACTTCTTTATATAGAAGAATTAAAAGATTTAGTAGATCATCTAATAAAGAAATATAATGAACATTACGAAGGACTCCCTAGAACAGGAGATGGATCTGTACAAACAGAAGATTCAGAAGTATCTGAATAATCCTGAATACTGTGATCCTAATTGCTCTCTACAACAAGCTCAAGTTATACTTAATAGATTGAGTAGAGAATATCATTTTAATTATAAAACAAATAAGATAAGTAATGGAAACAATAATCGGTAATAGCTGTGAATACAAGCTTATTGGAGATACTATGGAAGAGCTTCAATTAAAGAGTATCAAGGATAATGATATGTATGTACGCAGTGTATTCGTAGCAGAATCAGATGGAAGACTCTTACTTGAAGAGGGATTTGTAAATTACAAAGAAGGTAACGTTATAATAGTTCTATCTAAATATAGCAATGATGAAGACAAGTATGTGACTAGACCTGTAGTAATTGATAACTATTACTTAGCTGATGTAATCAAAGACCTTTCTAAATGAAACTATTCGATATAATTGGTGGTAAAGTTGTAATACACGAGGATGCATTAGCTATACCACCTTTTAGAACCCTCTGGGAGCTTGATAAAGATAAGTCCCATGCTACTAACATACTTAGTTATATAGTACTTCAAAACAAGTATAATAGCCCTTATGTAAAGACTATTGTAGATAGTGAAGCAAGATCTAAGAGACTTAAGAATCTATTCTTCAAAGATGAGAATTATCCTCTAACAGTAGAGGAAAAGATAGCAGAAGATGAGTTTATATTCTTGCAGAATACAGCTACTCTTACTATGCTAAACAATATGAGACTCAAACTAGACAGTATATCAAAATACTATAAAGACTCATTAGAAGAAGAACTAGATGAAAGAAAGATTAAAGATCTACTTGCCGGTATGACTAATGTAGGTAAAGTAATTGAGACTATAGAACAACTTGAAGTAATGGTTAAAGCTGAAGAAGCAGTTAAGTCCAAGAGAGTTAAAGGTGATGCTAAGGTTAATCCATTCGAGTTACCATCTATAGGTGTAGGAAGATAACACCAAAATAACCCAATTTTATAACAACAACGTTTTAATAAACAAATTAAGAGATTATGGAAAAAGCAACAAAAATGCCAGATATTATTCTGGATTTGACAGACGAAACTAAAACTATTGAAGAAGCTATTGCAGATTGTGAAGCTGCACGTCAGACAGTGTTACCTTGGCGTAAGCGAATAGTTAAGCGTATCAAAGGCTTGTTTAAACGTTCATAAAGACATCTACGGGGCATGTCTATAAAGAAGCCCTGAATACTGCCCTGTGGTGTAAAGGTAAGCACTGGAATCTCTAAAATTCTAAGTTTCCGTTCGAGTCGGAACAGGGCTACCAATTAAAATACTTGTCCTTTGAAATTACGATAGCAGAAGGAAACCTATTAGGTAAGTAATTACAGTGAATAGGTAGTCTGAGGTAATAAAGCTCAGGTAGGGAGTACTAAAGAATCCTAGAAATCTCCCTTTCTAAATATTTCATTTTCATTATGAGGGGGATTCGTTGTGAAACGCGTCCCTTTTTATTTAGAGGTTATGAGAGAATATCATGAAGAAACTGTGCCTATAGAAGAAGATTGGAACCCGTGGGATGATAGAGAAAGAGCGCTTTGAATTAAAGTTTAAAGAACCGTTCTATCAAGAACATGAGATAGAAAAAGGAATATAGATAAAGGTAGATAATAAATATTACTGGATAAATTATGAAGAATGGAAAGCTGTGAGAGATTTCTACAAGAAATGGGGTTTATAAAAACTAATAAAGCGCACAATTGGTTTGGTAAAAAATATGAGAAAGAAGTATTTCTAGACCAACCGTGGTCTGCTGGTGGACGATTTATTAGTTTAAAAATAACGATAAGAGAGGATAGGCAAGCTATACAGATAATAGCAATAGATAATAGTTTAGCTGAAATTCCTCTATATGAAGGATATTGTAAATCTGTAGAATACTTAAGACTCTTACTCCAGAACTTATTTGGAGGAGATGGTCATGATGAAGAATGGATAAATAATCAATTTAATGGTAAACTTTACATAGAAAATAAAGAATAGTGATAAATTCAGATAGCCTGCGCTTACTTTTATGCGTACAGGCTCTTACTGTATATATCCTAAGGGTACTGCTGAGTACATGAATTTCTGGACTGAGGAACAGGAGAGATGTATTAATGGTTATACTGCTGATGATGGTGACTTCATTAGTGGATATAACTATTTTTATTTAAACTATTGCCCTATTAACCGTACTGTAAATAGATTAGTAAATGGTCAAGTAGTATCAGAATAGGTAGTTACATTCCCTGACTTTTGGGATTATGACTACTATTATTTTTCATGTGTAAATGAAGCTAAATTAAAGGGTAAGCACTTATGTGTACTTAAGTCTAGACGTAAAGGTTACTCCTATAAAGGAGCCTCTATGTTATGTCGTAATTACTATCTAATACCTAATTCTAAGTCATATGTATATGCTTCTAATAAGCAATACTTAACAGATGATGGTATCCTTACCAAGGCGTGGGACTACTTAGACTTTATAGATGAACATACTGCATGGGGTAAGAAGAGATCAGTAAATACTCAACTACGTAAGCGTGCAGCTATGCTAGTTAAAGATGAGTATGGTAATGAGATTGAAGTAGGTTATAAGTCTGAAATCATTGGTGTTACTTTGAAGGATAATCCTGACGTAGTACGTGGTAAGAAGGCTAACTTAATCTTATTTGAAGAGGCTGGTTCTTTTAAAGAGTTAGGAGCAGCATGGCAGATTGCTAGACCTTCTGTAGAGAACGATGGTGTAGCATTTGCTACTATGATTGCATTTGGTACAGGTGGTGATGAAGACTCTAACTTCTATACTCTTAAAGATATGTTCTACAACCCTAAAGGTTATAACTGTTTAGAGTTAAATAACATATGGGATGAGAATGTAGATGGTACCTATAGTGGATTCTTTATACCTCAATATGCAAATATTGATATCCGTGATAAGCATGGTAAACGCTTATACATGGATGATGATGGGAATACTATACTTAGTGCAGCTATGCAGTTTGTACTAGGACAACGTAAGGAAGTAATAGATCACGCTACTAGTTCTACTGCAGTAGATAGATATGTTGCAGAGCGTTGTATTACTCCATCTGAAGCATGTTTGGAATTCAATGGTAATATATTCCCTAAGAAAGAATTACAAGAACAACTTGCTAGAATACGCACTAATAAGAAATTAACAAACCATAAACAAGTAGGTGATTTAGTATGGGAATCTAGTGGTAGTCTTAAATGGATACCAAAGAAGACTGGAGATATTACTCATTTCCCTCTATCTAAGAATAAGAATAAAGATGGATATGAGACCACTCAAGATGCTACTGGAGCTATAGTTATATGGGAACACCCAGTAAAAGATGCACCTGTTGGTTTGTACATACTTGGAGTAGACCCTTATGATCATGACCAATCTGGTACTAATTCATTAGGATCTACTTTTGTATATAAAAGATTTTAGAATTTTGAAAACTACTATGACATCATTGTGGCAGAGTACACAGGACGTCCTCCTACGGCTGAAGAATACTACGAAAACCTTCGTAAGTTAGCTATATACTATAATGGGAGGATCATGTACGAAAATGAGCGTAAAGGATTATTTCCTTATTTTACTGCTAAGCACTGTGATTACTTACTTGCTGATCAACCTGATATTATTTCCGATGTTGTTGGAAACTCCAAAGTACAAAGGAAAAAGGGATGCCACATGAATAAGTAGATCAAACAATGGGGCGAAGGATTGATTAAAGACTGGTTAAATGATGAGAAATCACCAGGTCATAAGAACCTCCATGAGATACTATCAGAACCGCTATTAGAAGAACTTATAGCCTATAATGACACAGGAAACTTTGACCGTGTAATGGCGTTTATGCAGGTTATGATTTATCGAGAACAACTATATAATGTAGTTGTTAAAGAGAAGAAAAAGACAAACAGAGAAAGGTTATTATTCGACGGACCTGTCTTTGCATAGGACTATAGTTATGACGATAACTTTGGTCAAGTCGATGAAGATGTATATACATTCAATTAACATAATATGAAGAGTAAAAATATTGGTTCGTTTCCAGTACAAAAACTGCCTATGTCTAAGAAGACTAAGGCATGGAGAGAAGCCTGTGTTGACTATATAATTGGTAAGTCAGGCTTTAGTAATGGTGGTGGCAGGAACGGACGTACTAGATACGAAGAGATGTAGACGTATTATGATCTATACAATAGTATCTATAATGAGAAGGATCTCTTGTACGTTACTAATCCATTTAAATAGAAGGATGGATTCCCCGCTACTGCACAGGATTACAACATAATTAAGCCTAAAATAGACTTACTATTGGGAGAAGAAACTAAGCGCCCATTCAACTTCAGAGTTGTACGTACTAGTGATAATGCAACTAGTGAAGTACAAGATAGAGCTAAATAGATGTTAGAAGACTATATTATGGCTACTATCATGAGTAAGTTAGGACCAGAAGAACAGTAGAGATATCAAGAAGCATTATAGAATGGAGAGATAATGCAGCCTGAATAGATATAGAAATATATCAGTAAGGACTATAAAGATATTGCTGAAACTACTGCTTATCATAGTCTTAATTACTTAAAGAATAAACTTAATGTTACACATGAATTCTATAAGGGTTGGAAAGATGCTCTAATTGCAGGAGAAGAAGTATACTATGTAGGTATACTTAATGGCGATCCTTACTTAGAGAGAGTTAATCCTTTATACTTTAGTTATGATTAGAGTATAGACTTAGAGTTCATTCATGACTCAGATTGGTGCTGTCGTAAGATGATTATGTCAGCTACAGAGATCTATGATAGATTCTATGATAAGATGTCAGAGAAAGATCTAAATGAGTTACTTTTTATGATTGATGACGTAAGCAGAGGAGGTATAGATCCTGAATTACGTAAAAGCTCTTTAGACTATCCACATTTTAAGATGAAGTCTATTACTGGTGATAATCCATTCAATGCTTCAGATAATATTAATGTATGGCATTGTTGTTGGAAATCATTCAAGAAGATAGGTTTTGTATCGTATATAGATCCGGAAACAGGTACAGTAGATGAACTCCAAGTAGATGAATCTTACAAGGTTACAGGAATGGAACTTAACGTAGAATGGACTTGGATTATTGAAGTATGGGAAGGCTATAGAATAGGTCAAGAGCTATATGTAGGAATACAGCCTCTTGAATATCAACACATCTCTGCAGACAATCTTAACTCATAGAAATTACCTTATACTGGAGTAGTATATAACAATACAAATAGTTCTCCTAGATCATTAGTAAGTATGATGAAGCCATTACAGTATATGTATATTGTGTTATGGTATAGACTTGAACTTGCAATGGCTAGAGATAAGGGTAAAGTACCAGTGATTGATGTTACTTAGATTCCTAAATCTATGGGTATTGATGTTAATAAATGGATGCATTACTTAGGTGCTCTAGGTGTAGCATTCATTAACCCATATGAAGAAGGTTGGGATATACCTGGACGTGAAGGTGGTAAGCCATCATAGTTTAATCAGTTCCAATCATTAGACCTTACTATGGCTAATACTATTGATCAATACATTAACCTGATGGATAAGATTGAATCAATGGTAGCTGAAATCTCAGGAGTAAGTAAATAGAGAGAAGGTTCAATTGCATCTAATGAACTAGTAGGTAATGTAGAAAGATCTGTAGTGCAATCAGCACATATTACTGAACCTTGGTTCTGGCAACATAATCAAGTAAAGAGAGAAGCTCTTACTATGTTACTAGATACATCTAAAGTAGCTTGGAAAGATAGCAATAAGAGATGCTTACATTATGTATTAGATGATGCTACTAGAGCATTCCTTACTCTATCTGATGACTTCTTCTATGAAGACATGGATATCTTTGTAGATGATACTACTAAGAATCAACAGCAAGTAGAAGCTCTTAAACAGCTTATGCAGCCTGCTATGCAGAATGGTGCTAGCTTACTTGATATTGCTGAGATCATTACTATGGATAATATTAGTATGATCAAACAACGTCTTGAGGATATTGAGCAGAAACGTATGGAACAACAGCAAGCCGCTGAGGAAGCTGCAGCACAACGTGAACAGCAATTGATACAGATATAGAATGAAACTAAAGAAGAAGAGTTAATGATCAAGGAAGCTGAAATGGATCTTAAGAAATATGAGATTGATGCTAATAATGCAACTAAGATCACAGTAGCTCAACTTAATGCTTATAGAGGAATTCAAGATATGGATCAGAATGATAATGGTATTCCAGATCCTATGGAGATTGCAGCTCAAGCTCTTGAAGAGAGAAAACAAGCATCTGAAGAAGCAGGTAAACAGTTTGAATTCAATGCTAAGATTCGTGAACAGAACATGAAGAAAGAGATTGAAGATAAAAAGGTTGCCTTAGAGAAAGAGAAGTTAGCTTCACAAGAGAGATTACAAAAACAGAAAGATAAAGCTGCATTAGAAAGAGAGAAATTGAAAGCTAGAACAGCATTAAAGAATAAAGTAGCAGGAGAGAAATAATATGAAGATTATCAGAAATAATATCATACCTTTTAAAGGTTTTAAAGCTATTAACTTATTTGGCATATTGTTTGTTAGAGGTAATGCTGAGTTATCAAATGAAGTAATCAATCACGAAAGCATACATACTGCTCAGATGAAAGAGATGTTGTATATACCATTCTATATTTGGTATGGTATAGAGCACTTATGTAAAAGATGGAACTATACAGCTAAAGAAGCTTATAGAGCTATCAGTTTTGAGAGAGAAGCTTACAACAATCAAGATAATCTAAATTACCTGAAAGAGCGTAAGCGTTATTCATGGTTTAACTTACTTAATAAGGAGAAATAATTATGGCTTGTGAAAATGAATATTATGTGTATAAACATACTACTCCTAACAATAAAGTTTATATTGGAATAACTAAACAAAACCCAAATAGACGTTGGCGGAATGGTCACGGATACAGCGATAGTGTTCTTTTCTTTAATGCCATTATTAAATACGGTTGGGTAAATATTACTCATGAAATTTTAAAAGAAGGCATATCCTTTGAGGAAGCAAATGAACTTGAGAAATATTATATAGCTTTATATAAGTCAAATCAAAGAGAATTTGGTTATAATATAACTCAAGGAGGAGAATGTAGAAGAACTTCAAAAAAAGAGTATCCTAAAACTAAGAAAATAGGTACTGGAAAAAATAAAGGTAAAACAGTTTTAGTTTTTAATACAAATAATGAATATGTTGGAGAGTTTGTATCTTCTTATTAGGCAGCAGAAGTATTAAACTGTGATCAAGGTCATATTAGAAAATGTTGTTAGCATAAAGAAGGAAGAACTCAACACAAAGGTTACATTTTTAAATATAAGGAGGAAATATAATGAGTTGTGGTGGAAAGAAATCCGGTGGTAAAAAAGGTAAAGGTGGAAAGAAGTAATTGAGAAATTATGGATAGAAAAGCATTTAAATAGAGAATGCAGGAATTGAAGTCTTACCGGGAGCAGAATCCCGGTAAAGGCTATCTTGATTGGAAAGCTAGTAAGTATGCTGAAGGTGGGGAGACTCCTCCTACTAAATATAGAGGTGGATATGATAAATCTGGTAATATAGTAGTTCCAGTTACAAATGAGGATACTATTACAAATGTAACTACTCCTTAGGTAACTATTACTCCTAGAAATAATATCAGTTTGATTCCGTCTATTGATAAAGGTAGACGTGCTTTTGGTGATATTGGTAGAGAGGTTATATCTAATCTTACTCCATTTGGGGATATAGAATCTGCAGTTTATACATATGATTCTTTTAAGAATGATGACTGGTTAGGGGTAGGTCTTGGGTTAGCTAGCACACTCCCATTTGTGCCAATGACTGTAAGAGATTTTAATAGGTATTATAAAGGCATCAAACCTAGGACAGGGAAGTTTAGAGCCGAGAATAGACCTATACCTTCAGTTGATCCTTCTAGAGGATAGAGTGCAATCAATAATGTTCTTAATAAAGAATAGAGAGCTCAGGATGTATTGCTTAAAGCTAATAATGAAAGTTATAGATTAGCTGAGAGATTAATGGAAGATCCAGACTATATTAGAAGAGCAGGAGAAGTAGCTCGTAAGTATGGTGACGATTATCTTACTACTTATGCTGATCTGTTACAGGCATATGATGGTAATCCTAATTTGTTTCCAAAGGGAGTGAAAGATACTAATTCTAAGTTTAGAGCTTAGATGACAGTAAAAGATGATATACGGAAAGCTATAAATAAGGATGGTTATGTTCCAGGAATGGGTGATTTTCAATACAATATAGATACAGATGTTACAGATTTAAGTGGTAATGTTACTGTTCATGAAATGAATCATTACGTAGACTTTCTTAAGAATAAATCTCCTCATGCTGATGCTAATAGTAATATGTTCTATAAGATGAGTGAAGATATGGGAGGAGTAAGAATAGATGACGATGATCTTTATTACAGCCGTCCTACTGAGCAGAAAGCATATATGAATCAACTGAGAGAATATATGTTTGAAAATGGAGATATAGCTAGAAGAGGAGATAGAGTATCTAAAGATTTGTTGTAGAAAACTTTAGACAGACTAAAAGGTAATAGTAAATATGACTCTGTAATAAGAGCTAGCAAGTAGTTTGGAAATATGACTAAATATACTAAATGGTTTAATTCTATACCATTACTAGGCATAGGAGCTTTAGGAGTCAATAAATATTTCGTAAACAACGAAGGGGGGAATTATGATTTTCGACAAGAAAGATAAACGCTGTGAAAAAGTCAAAAATAAGCTAAAAGTTCTTCATAACATGTTAAGTAAGATTAGAGATGTTGAAGAACTCAATAGACACGAAGAAGGAGCATACTATATAACAGAAACTCCTTCTCATCTGTATCCTACATCACAAGAATATAAAGCTTACGACAAATATTGCGGTAGAAAATACTTCACTAACAAGGATAAAGACATTATCATAGATTATCTATTGGATTGCTTAGTTAATGATGAAGCGTTTGATTATTCAACATTAGGACCAAATATATACAAAAATGAACATAGCATATCCAATGTATCCGATACCTAGTTATAAGAAAGGTGGGATACATATTAAAAAGAAGAATAGAGGGAAGTTTACTAAGTCAGCTAAGGCTGCAGGACAAAGTGTACAAGCCCATGCACACAGTGTAATGAACAACCCTAAAGCTACCACTCTATAGAAAAAGAGAGCAAATTTTGCTATTCAAGCAAAGAAATGGGCTAAGAAAAGAAAGAAAAAATAAAATCTAATTATATATAATTATGGAAAATAAGAACACACTGAATGGTTTTGAGACTATATTAGATGTCTTTACCCCTAGTGTAGGTGCTGGTAAAACTAATAAAGAAGATATAGACAACAACTTGGAAGACGATCTGGATGTAGCATCTGAGGAACTGACTGATGAGGAATTGGAAGAACTTCGTAAGCCTAAGAAAGAAAAGAAGGTTGAAAAACGTAAACCTGAAGAAGATGAAGAAGAGGATGAAGAAGATGATATTGATGATTCTGAAGAGGAAGAAGAGGAAGAACCTGTAAAGAAGACTAAAAAGGCTAAGAAAGAGGAAGTTGAAGAGGAGAAGGAAGAAACAATCGAAACTGGTGAAGAAGAAGTTATCACTGGATTCTTTGATTCCCTTGCTCAACAGTTAGGTTGGGACGATGTAGAAGATGATGAGAAACCTAAGACTGCAGAGGACCTGATTGACTATTTTAAAGAAGTAATTGAAGAAAACTCTACACCTAAATACTCTAGCGAAGAAGTAGAGAAATTGGATGAATTTGTACGTAATGGAGGCAATCTTAAAGATTATTTTAGTATTGATGCTGATATCGATCTTACTGATATCGAGGTGGAGGATAACGAAATAAACCAGAAGATAGTAGTTAAGGAACTATTGAAGGAAAAAGGTTATTCGGCTAAGTCGATTGAGAAGAAACTTACTAAGTATGAAGAAGCCGGTATCTTGGAAGATGAGGCTATTGACGCTTTAGAGGAGCTTAGAGAGATCAAGGATAAAAAGAAAGAACAGCTATTAGTCAATCAACAGAAGTAGGCTGAAGAGGCTTAGAGACAGCAACAGGAGTTTTTCGAGAACGTTGTAACTGAGATAAAAGGCATGAATAGCATATATGGTGTAGAAGTTCCTGAGAAAGACAAGCGTGCTTTGTTGGAATACATCTTTAAAGCTGATGCAAACGGTGTTACCAGGTATCAGAAGGATTATGCTAAGAGCTTGAAGAATTTAATCACATCTGCTTACTTCACTATGAAAGGCGATAGTCTTATTGATATTGCTAAGAAGAAAGGAAAGAGAGATGCTATAGATACTTTCAAATCTAGTTTGACTAAGAATAAAGGTATCTCTACTAAATCTAAGAAACAGACTGTGAACAGTAATGATGACGGTTCTATTTGGGACGTCTTCACACGACAACTACGTGTCGCATAATAAATAATATTTTACAATAAATTTTTAAAATTACTAGTATTTTATGGAGAATAATATTCTTAATAACCTCCAACTCTACAAAGGTAAATGGTTTTCTGACTTGATTGATACGAATAAGATTTCGTATGCTTCTCAGTAGAATCCGTATCAGGTTGCTTCTGTACTGTCTATCGTATTCGGTATGAAGGATAGCGGTTATAGCACCTCTTTGGATATGTTGACAGGTGGACTTGGTAATGTTATGACAATCGATCAGCCTTCTTTCGAATGGTCTGTAATGATCGATGCTGACAGAGCCGTAACAATTAGAGATGCTAAATGGAATGGCGCTGCTATCACTGCTAACTCTACAGCTGGTTTGGGTAATACACCTATCATGCTGTGGTTGGAAGATAACTGGTTCGGTCCTGGTGCTATTCTTGAATTTGATAACAAGGAATTCCAAGTACGTGTAGCTGGTGCCCCTTACCAGGATGGTAATCTGTGGGTATATACTTGCTTCGTAGCTGATGGTCAGCCGACTTCTTATATTCCTTCTGAATGGCTTGCTGCTGGATGCCAAGTTTCTCGTCTTGCTTCTGCATACGAAGAATATAGTGAAGAGGGTGATATCTTGAACTACAACACTCACTTCAAGATGCGTAACTACCTTACTACTATCCGTATTAACTACGATATCACTGGTTCAGCTTATTCTACAGTAATGGCTATCGCTCTGAAAGATCCCGCAACTGGTAAGACTTCTTATCTGTGGGCTGATTATCAGGAATGGAAAGCTTTGCGTGAATGGTATAAGAGATGTGAACGTATGTTGGTTTACATGAAGACTAATGTTAACAAAGATGGTTCTTGTAACTTGAAGGGTACTAATGGTCGTCCTGTATTCATTGGTGCTGGTTTGCTCGAACAGATCGCTCCGTCTAACAGACGTTACTATACTAAGTTGAGTGGTGAAATGTTGGAAGACTTCTTGTTTGACCTGTCTTACAACTGTTTGGGTACTAACGAACGTAAGTTTGTTGCCTTGACTGGTGAAATGGGTATGCGTGAGTTTGACCGCATCCTGAAAGAAAAAGTAGCTACCATGAACTTGGTTGATACAGTATTCGTAACTGGTTCTGGTGATAACTTGAAGTTTGGTGGTCAGTTCAAGACTTACTCAATGACTAATGGTATTGAGTTGACATTGAAGTATTTCCCGTTGTATGACGATACGACTTACAACCGTGAACTTCACCCGATCACTCTGAAACCGAAAGAATCATACCGTATGACTTTCTTGGATCTTGGTCGTCGTGATGGCGAAGCTAATATCGTGAAAGTAGTACGTAAAGATCGTGAATTCGTAACTTGGTACACTGGTGGTGCTGTTGCTCCGTCTGGTTATGCTAAGTCTAAAGATACTCTGAGATCTAACGGTAAGGACGGTTATACCGTATTCTTCCTTGGTGAAATGGGTATCATGTTGAGAGATCCCCGTGCGTGTGGGGAATTGATTTTGGAATAATTTCTACACGTATGAGGAACATTTAATATTTTCTAACGTTATAGGGTATATAACCAAAATACCCTATAACAATGGAAAATAAAATTAACATCTATAAAATAACAGATAGAACCAACGGTAAAATATACATAGGTCAAACTAAAAGAAACATTTACCGTAGATTTGCTGATCACACTTCTAGAATAAATTCTAATAGAAAGAACGATTTATCCTGCTCTCTATATATTGCAATGAAAAATCACGAAATAAAAAATTTCTATATTGAATTAATTGAAGAAGTAGATGCTATTATAGGAGACGAAAGAGAACAATTCTGGATTAAGGAATTAGATTCTACTAATCCTGAAATAGGATATAATTTAGATAAAGGAGGACATATTATTTCAGATGCTTGTAGACAAGCTAGAATAAAACAAATGTTAGGTTCTAAGCTGACTGGTAAAGCCTTAGAAACAGCAAGAAATAATGGAATAAAGAACTCTAAACCTGTATGCCAATTTGATAAAGAAGGTAATTTAATTAATGAATTTCCATCTTTAATTGAAGCTAGCAGATCAACTGGAATTGATCGTAGAGGAATACAAAGACAACTGAATAATCCTGTAGACCCTAATAATAGCAGAGCGTGGAGCAATACTAAGTATATCTGGAAATATAAAGTTTAACTAACTTGATAAATCTAATACTTGTATTATGGAAGTAATCGTTAGAATCATGAAAGTCAATCCGTGGACTGGTCTTACTAAATGGCCTACTACATATGATTATGTAGGACCTTATTGGACACGCAACGGAAATATCTACACTGGCTTGAGCACAGCTGATGCTCGTAGATTAGAGAAAGCCTTAGGTAAGCAAGAAGGAGAATTGAATCCAGATAGTGAATTCTGGGATACCTTTGCAGTAAAGATTGGTAAAAAGGATGTTATTCTTGATACTGATAGACCATTGGATGAACTGCAGTATTTGTTCTTGAAAGGACATAAACGTGTAGCTGATGGACTGTCTAATATGAATCCTTCAAAGGATTATGTATTGATTAACAAGGATGCGGAAGCTGAACAGACTAATCGTATTAACAAAGCTAAGCGTGAAGCTTATAGAGAATTGGATAAGATGTCCATAGAAGATATGCGTAAGTGTTTGCGTCTATATGGTATGAAATCTGATACAATGTCTAACGAGTTAGTTGAAGCTAAGCTTTCTGAACAGGTTGAAACATCTCCAGAGAAATTCATGCTTAAATGGGTAAACAACCCCAATAAAGAAATTAACTTCGTAATTGAAGAAGCAATTGCTAAAAACATTATCAGAAAGAGTCGTACACAATATTTCTTTGGAACAGATCTTATTGGTAATGGTATTGATGATGTAATTGCATTCTTACAAGATAAGAAGAATCAAGACATTAAACTAGCAATACTTAATGAGATAAAGTCTAAGTAATGAAAGTATAGGATATACATAAAGCATTTAAGGTTGCAATGGATAAAAATGCACAGGCAGTTGCTTATGGTGGCTGCCCTGCTTTTTTGCCAGCAGAAGAAGACCTATTTCTCAACTAGGCTTATAATGAAATCATAAGTAACAAGTTTACTGGTACTACTGTAACTAAGGTTGCATTTGAAGGTAGTGTAAACAGAATTGCTGATTTAGAAGGTCTTATCATAACTGAAGACGGTCTACCAATAACTACTAGTTTACTTGAGAACTCTGTTATACTAGAGGACTTTACTAATGAAACTGGTGTAAATAAAGGCTATCGTAGAATGTTCTATGTATCTTGTATATTAATGTTTGATAACCTTGAATAGTTCTAGGAAACTCAATAGATAACTTGTACATTAGTAGATCACGAAACAGCTAGAAGATTCAAAAAGACTTATAATAATAGACCTTGGATTGATATTCCAGTAGCTACTATAGAAGACAATAAGCTCAAGATATACTATGATGATGTTACTATGAAAGATCCTTCAGGTATCATACTTACTTATGTTAAGCGACCAGAAGTAATAGACTACACTAAACCAGATATGGATATTACCGAAGTACCAGAGTATGTTATGTATGAAGTGATTAATAGAGCAGCTGTAATAGCACTTGAGAACATAGAGTCATAGAGAACTGGAACTAAAGTACAAATTAATAACTTACAAGAATAATGTCAGCGAGAGAGATGCAAGTAGAATTCGAGAGACGTATAACCCTTATGAATCCCGATTTCGAATTAAAAGAAAAGGTTACTTCTGATACTATCTTCTCATTTCTAAATGCTTTTACGGAACGCTTTGTACGTTTAAACTATTTACAAGAAGATGCTGTTCTAGATGGTACTAGAGCTCAAAAGAAGAATCAAGATGCTATTAAAGGACTTATAGTCAGAGGTATCTATCCTGTAATAGAAGATAAATATAATTCTGATAAGTTATCCGATAGAGCTGTTCTTCCTACAGACTATTTCTTGTATATAAGAAGTAACAGTATACTGTCTAAGAACTATAAGTTAGAGAATGAGATTGAAGATGAAACTCAATATGTAATTACTCCTAATAAGACTATTAGAGAGGATGATGCAGAAAAGATATTATCTACATACTACAATAAAGCTATTATGCTTAATCCATATGTAGTACTGAATGCAGGTAATAATACAGATGCTGAAAAGAATCTCTACATTAATCTTATTCATGATGAGTATACTATAATTAAGAAAGTAGATTTAGTGTACTATCGTAAACCTAAGAAGTTTGATGTAATTGGAGTAGATGGTGTAAAGGTACTAGATCATTGTGAGCTTCCTGAGAATGTTCATATGGAGATCGTAGAAGGTGCTGTTGAGATGTTCATCACAGAAGCTAAATATCGTCTAGCTACTAGACAACAGAATGACTAATTATGAGTTATGAAGAATTCTTGTCAGAACCGTTCTATTCGTAGATTACAAATGTAATTTATAAATTCAAAAACAAGATAAATAACAAGATATATATCGGACAAACTACTAATTCTGTTAGAACACGTGTGATGGAACACATGACTAGCAGTAGACCTTGGACGAAAGCTAGAAAAGGTTATTTTTAGAGAGCCCTACATAAATATGGTTTTGAAAACTTTGAATTTACAATATTAGAATAGTGTCAAAATTCAGAAGATTTAGATATACGAGAAGTATATTGGATAGGATATTATAAATCAGATGATAAAGTATACGGTTACAATATGACTCCAGGTGGAGGAGGTAACAAAAATAAAGAATTCTTATAGGAAAATATAAAACGTCTAACAGCTGTAAATACTGGTTCTAAAAAGTCTCAAAAGACTAAAGAATTGATTAGTAAGAAAGCGAAGGAACGGATGAAAGATCCTAAATATAAAAATTAGTTAGTAGATAGATTACCTTAGATATGGGAAAAGAGTCGTAAAAAAGTAGTAAAATTATCTTTAGACTATAATATAGAAGAAATATACGATTCTAGTATTGAGGCTCAGATCGCTATATACGGGCACAAAACTGGAGCATTAAGTAGAAATCTTTATTATAAAGATAATAAAATTAAAGGATTTCGAAAAGGAGAATACATTTATATGTTCTATGATAATTATATAAACCTATACAAGTCATGACCTATATACAACTTCAAGAAGCTTTAGAGGTAGAGATAAATAAGTTAGATGATAATCTGACAAAGCCTACTACACTTATATCAGAGTACTTCCTTAATACAGCTCTTGATAAATTTTGGAAAACAAGGTATTCTGAAAACAATTTTAAAAGAGAGTCTTTTGAACAGACTCAAAAACGTATAGATGATTTACGTACTTTAGTAACTCAGTACTTATATACTGATGAAGTAGTTAAAGTAAGTAATGAACTATATACTGTACAACTCCCAAGTGATTACTTAATCTTACTAGGAGATACAGCTGGGATAGCTCCTGCAGATGGTATGACATTACCATGCTGGGAAAAAGATAGTAATGGTAAGTATGTGATTAAGAATACAGATACTATAGAGGCTACTATAGACACTATAGATAGAATCAAAGAGAATTCTTTATCAGAATACCATTTACACTATGCTAAAGCTAGACCAATCAGATTAATACAAGGTGATAGTATTAAACTGAGCACAGATGGAAAGTACAAAGTAGCACAGTATTTACTGACTTACTTACGTAAACCTGTTAAGATAGATTTACATACTAACCCATTTGCACAATACACTGATATGCCAGACCATACTCATATAGAGATAGTTAAGTTAGCTGCTCAAATGTATATAGAGAATCAGGCAGATCCAAGATATAACACCTATACTAACGAAACAGTTAGTATGGAATAAAAACCCAAAGCGCTTACTAACGTGGAAATCTGAAATAAGGAAAGTAGAAAGTAAGCAATATAGACTAAGCGCTTGTATGTCTAATTAAAATTTGATTTATATTATATGATAACTTCAGTACATACCGTTCTTATCGGTAAAAATTGTCCTGCAGCTTATACCACTGCAGACGCATTGAATGCAGGTGATGTTGCATTGTTTGATGAAAATAAGGCAATCATTAAAACTGCCGCAGCTGCTGTTGATGCTGCTTCGCTGTACGTTGGTGTTGCAGGTCCTAAAATGAGTGTTACAATGCCGGACGGTACAATCGCTCAAAAGGCTAACATCGAATTCTCTACAGAAATCCAGAAGGCTTCTAAACCATCTGCAGTAGTAGGTGAATACGTTGCACCTTCTCAAGAAAAAGTAACTGTTACTCTGACTGATGCAACAATCGTAGCTGGTAACCGTTACGTATTGCGTATTTATTACAAAGACTTGTATGAAGATAAGTCTCAGTTCACTCACACATATGAACAATATGCTACAAGTGCAACTGCTGCTGATCTGGCTTCAGCTTTTGCTAAACAGATCAATAGTCACAAAGGTCGTAGAGTACAGGCTACTGTAGCTGCTGCTGTTTTGACACTGACTGCTCTTCCTAAAGATGACAATGAAGGTGTATATTCTATTAACGAATACTCTATTGTATCTATGGAAGTATCTTTGTATCAGACTATTCCTGGTGCACTGTTGGCTAATCAGCCCGCTGCTGTTCCTGGTGCTGTAATTACTAAGACTGTAGGTAATCCTGGTAAAGGTTACTGGAAGCAAGTACGTGATACAGAAGCTCGTAATATGGGTTACAAAGGTCATGTATTCACTGGTGCATATCCTATCGTAGAGCAGGCTCGTAAGGTTGTTGAAGATAAAACTTATGACTATGCTATCATCGAAAATGATAACCTGTACCTGAGCAATGATAACCAGTACATTAAGACTACTCCGCTTACTACTGAATTGTATGTAGAAGCTGGTACTCTGAAAGACTCTATCGTTGATAAAGGTTTGCAGTCATTCATCACTGGTGAAGCTGTAGCTTAATAATAAAATTTCAGTATGCTGATAAAGAGGGCTATTGGGCTAATTAGCCTGATAGCCTTTTTTAATTTATAAAGATATGACGGTAACAAAAAAAATACTAACTGAAAAAGGATTGCAATTGAGACTTAGTGATTCTACTATAGAAATCGAGCATATCTATATTGATAAAGCTAGTAATTATAAGAATGCATATAGCACTAACTCTGCTGATCATACTATAATGCCTGGCTATACACAAACCGAAGATAAAATATTAATTAATCCACCTGCAGATACTCCTACTTTCTTTACTATTAGTTTATTCTATCATGAAGGAGAAGAAGAAGTATGTACAGTAATCATGTTTGTAAATGAATTTAGTTTGTTTAAAGCTAAGAGTAAATACCTACAAATATTTGATGAAGACTGTGGATTGTGTAACAATGTAGACAGTTGCAAGCCCTGTGACAGCAAACGGAAACGTTATGCTATGATGACATATATGATGCGCTTAAATCTATTTCATCAGTGTTACAAGAATAATAACTTAAAAGGAGCTGTTAAATATTATATCGATGCATGTCGAATGTATAATATGGATAAAATAGCTTGGCAAAATATTAACTTAGATCCAGACTATTATAAAGTATCAGGTAATCTATATAGTCTATTCAATACTATGAATGAATGGATTAAACATAATGGTACTCCTTGTGAGAAGAAGATAATTCAAGCATTACTTATTGGTGACTTATATAGCCTTATATTTGGTATGGGTAGTCAAGACGGTAGACCTGAATGGATTCTTGAAGATCATATATGGAATATGGAAGATGAATTCTGGTTTGGTGATGGTATTTGGAAATTCTAAAATAATTGAACATGATAACAAGAATTAGAGAAGGAATGAGTGGCCAGAAGGTGGCCGAAATTATTGATTCTAACTTTGACTACTTAGAGGATAAACAAAATACCAAATTTGATCAGTAGGATATATATATTGATGGTAAACTCTCTGAGTACGAGCAATAGATCAAAGACCTTACAGAACAATCTTTTATAAAGGTTGATGAAGAAGACCTTACTGTAGAAGAAGGTAAAGCTAAATTCAATGATAGAGAATATACAGCTACTACAGATAATGGTAAGGGCTATAAGATATTAAGAAGGAGACTGTATCATGGTCATTATTTATTGATGCAATCAGACTTTGATCAAACAAACACCATTTACGTAGTTAGATATAAGTTTACATTGAATGGAAATATAATTAACTTACCAGATAATTGTGTAATTCAGTTTGAGGGTGGTAATATATCAAATGGTACTTTGAATTTAAACGGTGCTTTAGTAGAACCTATTAACCAAGATATGAGTGAATACTTTGCAGAGGATCTTACAGTTACAGGTTTTAAAGCAGGACAAACTTTCTATGACAAGGAAATTGAAGCATTAAAGACTTGGGATGGTGAAGATTGGACAAACGTTGACGGAACATTAATTAGTAAAGTAATAATAGTATAATCATGGAAATAACAGTAAACATAGTTGATACTTTATTTGACTCTATCCCTAAAGGTACGGTAGTGGCAAACTATGTAACCGAAGTTGATACTGTCAACTTTAAAATGTATTCTACTGTATATTCTATAGATGAGACTAATAAAGCTATCGTAACTACTAAGAAAGTAGATGCTAATAATTTAGAAGCTATTCATTTTGATGCAATCAATTGGGTTACTACTGATAAAGCTACTATTGATAATATATATCCTAAGATAGTATCTAAGTACTAGAATAAGTTCAAAAAAGAAGGAGTAATATATAAGATTACTAAGGATTATGATCTGAATAACTGCATACTTACTATTCCAGATAATTGTACTTTATAGTTTGAAGGAGGTACTATTACTAATGGATCTGTTATTGGAAATATAAATAATGATTTTGTAAGACCTGAATGGTTCGGAGCTAAAGGAGATAATAAATCTAATGATAGTTTAGCATTTCAAATATCTTTAAATTTATGTAATAATAGTGATACTTGTAAAACTATAAAGTTAGAGCAAAGCCATTAT